>SDBS01000992.1_pt1 | contig 28646 bp, 20 predicted proteins | sample 2277091 | NCBI WGS metagenome assembly SDBS01 (sample SAMN10404972, study PRJNA504765) | marine sediment metagenome | isolation source: marine sediment core GS10_PC15, 163 cmbsf | place: Arctic Ocean: Southern Knipovich Ridge | collected 2010
GGGTGATACCCCTTGCATTCAACCCATCATAGCCAATATCGATCTGCACCGGAACACCCATCGTGGTCAATTCTGTTCTATTATTATGCCAACTGATGTTGATATCACAATCTTCCGTAGCATACTCCAAAATAAGGCCGCCGAATACAGCCTGAACCTCGTTCCATTCTGCCATCGCCTCAAAAACTGCTTCCAGATACTCCGACTGTTGTTGGGCGTCTCCGGGCGGCGTATCAACACATACCTTAAGGTGTTGCCCTGCTGTCCAACTCGGCCCACCAACCCACCGCAGGCCAAAACTCGCGGAAGAGGCCAGCATGATGAAAATGAAGATTGCCATTCCCATCATTACCGGTCTTTGATTACGACGGATGACGAAGGATATCAATGCAATAAGTAGGAGGAAACCGAGGATAATCATCCCCCACTCGTTTAGCGTCGGGATATCCTCGGCGGTCTGAGTGCCGACGGACACCTGAGACCATTCGCCGCCAGTCCCGACACCATCTTCATTATAGGGATTGTCCGCCGAGCCGCCGGTAAAGGTTACCGTGGCGTATCCAATGACAAAGTCAGTCGGCGGGACCTCATCCAGCATGATGCTCCGAGCCTCGCCCGGCAAGTACTCCTGATTCAACGAGGGCAAGGGAATGAATGATTCGGCGGGCAGGACCGCTCGGGTCAGATCCGCAATCGGACGTTCAACCGGGCTGAGGAGATATCCGACGTCGCTGAATGTCACCGTCTCCTCGGTTAAATTCTCTACGGTAATGGTCAACTGCCCGGTATTGGGATCATACAGATAGGAGAAATTGGACTTGGGTACCGGAATTATAAACGGGGAGGTGGCATACGACCAGGCTTTGAACAGAACTTTTGGCTTTTGCCCGGTACCCCAGATCCCGAAATGCCGATCCGCAGTAGTGTTTTTAGGAATCGAATTGGACCCCTTAAAGGTTATCTTGGTATTGCCAATCGCGGTTTCCACAATCGTCCGTGTTGGATTGTCAAAGGGGTTCGTGATACTCGATTGCCCCCCCCCGGTAATCTGGCTTTTCACTTTACCCTTGAGTACAATTTCGAAGTCACTTGCCGCACGGTTATCGCGTTGCTGGTAATCCTCGTTGATCATCCAATCAGCAGCATACGCAGTGCTTCCACACAAGAGGAAGATTAATCCGAAAATTATAATTTTGCTGTATTTCATCGCTCTTGACCTCCGACGAATTAGCGGGTTAAGTTAGTTGGGCATAGCCCATTACGTTGCGCTAAATTGCGTCATTATTAAAAGGAGGCCCACGGGATCGATGCAAACCTGTGGTAAAAACCGTAACACATGATGATGATTGAAGTGATAACCACGTTCGGAGTTCTGCAGAATACAACTGCTGATCCCACCTGCTGATTCGAAATCGCGCATTATTTACGATGGACAGCAACTTCGCGTTTACAAAGGCAATCAGAAACGCAACGAAAAAGTAGCCCAGCGGCGTGCCCACCTGTTGGATGATTCCTGCGTCGCCCTGGGAACCAGCCAAGAGGCCACTACTTAGCCCGAGCGGCCGCAATGCCAACTCCACGCCAACCCACCCGAAAGCCAAAAATAACGGGCTAAAGCCAACGCGGCGGGTAAGATGTGCGCCGATAAATGCATATATCGCCGGGATTAATATCAGAAATGCAAATGAACTGTCCAATGGTGTGGCCGCCACGCCATTCCCTGAGACGAGTAAGGTAAACAGGCAAAAGCCCCACAGCGCCCCGCAGGACATCGCCCTAAATGGCGTCAGCGAGCGGATAACCAGAAACAGCGGTGTCAGCCCTACCCAGCCAACCCACGGATAATTACGCGAGCAAACCGCGATGCCCAGAAGAACGGCGCTACAGACAAGTGATAGAATAAGTACTGCTAAGTCTGTAAATGGCAGGCGCTTCCGCCAAGCTGTATGATTTCGGGGTAATCCGGGACGGAGTAGTGCCCCAAGTCTACTTGCAGCCCCCCCAAAACGGCCGCGAGTATTCACTTGCCTCCCCAAAAACCGCGATTACAAACGCGTGTAAACCGCCGGTACTCCGCCGGTAAACGAACAATGTAAACGCCCGGTTGAATCTTCCTGTTGTAAAAATAAACCTACAATTTCAAGATATGATTTGTCAAGTAGAAACCATCCACCACCGCAATTTTCTTTCTGAATCCAAGCTCCGGATTACTTAAAGTTACTGTTTAAATTATTTCCTTATCGCGATGTTACAACCCCGGATAGGAACCGCAAAACGAAACGGTATAAATTGCGATGATATAAACGATATTAAGCGGAACCGGGATTTCGCACTAATAATACCCAGGATGCGAACACTCCCCTAACTCGAGTACATGAATCCCGGCCAATCAGGTTACTCTGGCGAAGAGGAGTTTTTGTTTTAACGTGTTTTATCTACGGCGGTCCTTGCCGGTTAGGAATATTTTTTGTTGGATATTGCTTGACAAACGCACGACCCGGTGCTATTCTATTTTTGCCCGTAAGATTTCGGGTCGAAGTGGTGAACCGCTGGTTTTTCAGCACGTACCAATTAATCTGGTGCGTGCGTAGGTAGACTCCCTCACTAATCGACGCTTGGTTTCAAGGGTACCCGAAATGTTGCGTGGCCGATACAGCAGGGATAGCAGTATCGGGGACTTTACCGCATATACTTTGCGCCGGCGGCACAGTATGTGGCTGCTCGGTGGACGGGAATGTATGCCTGCTCGAGATCACCAACAGGCACAGCCAACAGGTGGCCATGGGCGCCGAAATCCCGCAGATGACGGCGCGGGTATCCGGAAACATAAGCTAGCTAGGGCCCTGGGGAACGGGGTTTTTGGCTGGGACTTATTGTTCCTGATAATCTCCCTGTTTTTCAGCGCCATGCTGATGGCCATCGCCATTAGTTCACCGGAGTATGGCTGGATGGCCTGGCTTTGCCTTTTGCCCCTGTTCCTGGCGATTCAAATCCTCGTACCGCTCTGGGCCGGCATCGTCGGCGCGTTCTGGGGGTTATGGCTTTATGTTTTTGCGGCCATATTAGGCGGCGCCATTTCACCCTCCATTAAGTCATTGTTATTATTGACCGGCGCTCCCGCCATTTACGCCTATGGCGGGGCTTGCCTGACCCGCTGGCTGGGTTTCCGACCGTTTTTGCTGGCGCTTGGTTGGATCGGGGTCGAGTTGATCTTGATCCCAATTGGTCTTTCCAACGGATTACTTTCCGGCATCCAGGGCGAAAGCGCGCAATACCATTGGATCAGCCGTATGTTCGGCTATGTATTCCTGGCGTTTTTAATCGCCGGCGCGAATGTGCTGTTGCTAAACATTTTATGTCAGGTGCGCGTGCGCATACCCCACCCGACATCATTTGCCCAACGGCCCACATCGGGCAAATACTATATAACATCCACATCTCTGCACATCCGGCAACTTGCGTTCTGCCGAATTCACTCCCGCGATCCTCCGTGCTAGCCGCCCTGGATATCACGACCCGATAGAAATACTGGTATTATACAATCAACGAGAAGATAACCGGCCTCAATCATCCAACGCTTTTGGAGATTGGGTAACCGGCTCAAGCAAGGAGAGGATCATGAATAACTTGACACGTTCGATTTCCAGATATGCCGGAGTAGTCCTGGCAGTCTTACTGCTGATCTCCCTGTCAACCATCGCCAATGCCGCCAATCATGTAAATGACATTGTAGATGATGGTGGAAATCCGGTATGGGCTGATAACTCGCCAGCGACATATAATGCGGGCGATAGAATCACGGGAACAAACAACGCCACATATGATGTAGAAATTCAATTCAAAGATAAATTGGACGCCGCGATTGGCAGTGCGATCCCAGTCGCCGACGCTGCCAACTTCGACGAGGCAATACCCGAAGGTACTCTCTATGCATGTGTAAATAAGACCGGAGAAGTTGTCGTAGATTGTACCATTTTGAGACAATTGGGGGCCGTCCCCTCGCTCACCGAATGGGGAATGATTGCTCTAGTGGTGTTAATGCTGGCCGCCGGCGTGCTGATCATCCGCCGCCGCCGAGCCATGGCCCGAACTTAACAGGTTTTGCATCGACGATTTGAACAAAGCCGCCGAACACCCGAAAACTCCCCCAATGCCTGGTGTTGGGGGAGTATTTTTTAGGATCCCTCACTCCACCCAATCAGTAATAAAGATATTTGTTTCGTGTGGGACTTCGTTGTTGCGGTTGGAGGCGAAGACCAGCTTGGTCCCGTCCGCGGAAAACATAGGGAACCCGTCAAAGGTGTCGTTATAGGTAATGCGCTCCAGCCCGGTGCCGTCATCGTTGATCAGATATAACTCGAAATTACGCCCCTCCGGGTCGTCCATGTTGGAGGCAAAAATGATGCGGCGGCCGTCCGGGTGAAAATACGGGCAGAAATTGGCCGCGCCGTTTTTGGTCACCTGATGGCGGTTGGAACCGTCGGCATCCATCACGAAGATTTCCATCTGTGACGGTCGTACCAGGTTGTCCGCAAGAAGCTGTTGGTATTCGGCGATCACCTCATCCTCCTGCGGGTGAAAAGCGCGGTAGACAATCCGCGCGCCGTCGGGTGAGAAAAACGCGCCGCCGTCATACCCGATCTGGTGGGTCAGCCGCCGGACGTGGCCGCCGTCGGCATCCATCACATACAATTCCAGATCACCATCACGCACCGAGGTGAACAAGATCGATGAACCATCGGATGAGTATACCGCCTCGGCGTCATACCCCGGCGTCTCGGTTAAGCGCACCAAATCACTGCCGTCGGGATTCGCCGCAAAAATATCAAAGTCCGGATACAGCGGCCAGACATATCCCTGCTCATGGGACGGTTTCGGCGGGCAGTCCGCGCCGCCGAGATGCGTGGAGCTATAAATAATCCGCTCCCCGTCGGGGGCGTAAAACGCGCAGGTCGTCACGCCTTCCCCGGTCGAGACCAAGCGCACGTTTTCCCCGGCGGCGGTCATCGTAAATATCTGGTCACAGGCAAATGTATCGCGCGTGGACTGGAAGATTAGTTTTGTTCCGTCGGCCGAGAAATAGGCCTCCGCGTTCTGCCCGCCGAACGTGAGCTGGCGGATGTTTTTCAGGTACCGTTCGCCAGGGAAATGCAGGGGATCGGTACGCAGACCCTCCGGTTGATAGGAGCGCACAAAATTCACCCGGTCGGCGAGCGTCGGGTGATCGTACAGCCAGAACTCGATAAACGCCGAGGGATTGGGATTGGACAAATTCGCCGCCGCCAGTTTTTCAAACGCCCGCGCCGCGGCGTCGCTGTCCCCGGTCTTATCCATCCCGAAAACGTCGGCGTCATGCTCAAAACCCCGCCATACGCCGTTGGTGATCGGTGCAAAGAGAAACGAAAAAACCGAAATAAAAACCATGATCAGCGGAAACGAGGCAAAATCCGACAAACGTGAAAACCCGAACCGGCCGGCAAACCGCCGGATAATCGGCCGGATCATCAAATTGGTTAAAAAACAAAAAACAAATATCGAGATCGCCGCGATAAATACCCCGATCCAGACATGATGCAATAGATAATGCCCCATTTCATGCGCGACGATAAAGAGAATTTCATCATCCGCCATCTGTTCGAGCGTATTGTCGTAAAAAATGATCCGTTCGGTTTCCCCCAGCCCGGTGACCATGGCGTTGATTTTTTTGGTGCCTTTCGAGGCGTCCATCACAAAAACCTCGGGCTCGCTGATCCCCGCTTCGGTTGCCAGATTCAGGACCCGGGTCTTCAACGGCGATTCATCCATCGGCGCGATGGTATAGAACATCGGCAGCAACACAATCGGCGCGATAATCATCAGCGAGGCCACTACCGGGATCGAGCCAATCCCATACCACGCCCACCAACCTCGGGGGTATTTCCGAATAAGAGCGTACAGCAAACCCACAAAGATTATGGCAAATACCCATAATATGGCAAATGATTTCGCCTCATCCCAAAGCCACCCGCCGACCGTCTGGTTGGAGAGCTCATACTCATGTTCCAGGATATACCCGGAATAAAAACCCAAGGGCAGCTCAAGGACAGTAACCACGAGCAGGAAAAACATCAGATATAGCGCCAGTGCGAAAAACTTCTTTTTCCCAATCGCCATGGCCCAATTGCGCATACGGGCGGAGAAGCCGGTGAACAACACGATCAACAATACGATAATCCCATACCCGACATTGGCGAAATACAGGGTGTTTTTGGTATTCGAATACTCGATGGCCCGTTCGCGTTGTTCGGGCGTCATTTGCCCCCAGCCGGCCTCGGCCTCTTGGGCTGTTTCCGCCGACCCAGGCGGCGTTTGCCCCTGGGCGCTAAGCGGCACGGCCAACGCGGCCATAATTAGTAGTACAATCGTGAATTCGAATATTTTTCGCGAAACACGCATGACTTCTCCTTGGCTATCTGACAAATCACTCCTCCAGGGGGAAGGTAAATATTCGGAGGGTGTGTTGGCAAATTGATTTTGGGGTTACGGGCCGGAGCCGAGGAATGTTTGTCGGCCAACGCGGCAGCCGAAGCCAGTTTAGAGCGATGTATTTGTCCGACTACTGTTTAGGTTTGAAGCCGATCCGGTGAAACGGGTTGACGATCGAGGAGGCGATATTGGTCAGGTGGGCCCCCACCCGTTTGAGGTACCGCACATACAAAGCCAGGGTGACCGCCTCGGATTTGTCCAGTCCGTCCTTGCCGGAAATCAGTTCCCGCATCATCTCATCACAACGCTGGGTTAGGTTTCGGTGGTCAGCCAGGATTGCGGCGGCCAGGGTCTCGTCGGATTTGCGCAGCGCCCCAATAACCCCGTCGAAGAGCTCACGCACGCGTTCTTCCGACTCCTGCACCTGACCCTCGTACGGCCCGGCTTCCAGCAGTCGCGGGTGCCACTCGGCAAGTTCGGCAATGTTTTTGGTAAAATCGCCGATCCGCTCCAAGTCGATGACGACGGACGCCAGGACCATCGAGGCATTCATATCCTTAATGCCGCTGATGCTCAGATGAGTCAACAAGTTACGCCGGACCTCCTGTTGCAGCCTGTTGACCAGCCGGTCTTTTTCCCGAATATCGAAGGGCATTTTGGCGGTATCCTGCTCGCGCAACGACTGAATCGCGAAAATGAACATCACCCGACCCTCCTCGAGCATTTTCAGGGCCTGGACGAACGAATCGTCCAGCAGGGTTTCTTTGCGAAACATATCAAATAATTGCTGTAACATCACTCACCTCAACAAATATACGCACAACGGCACCACAAAGAATACCACTAATATATATACTATCGGCACCCAGCGGCGTTGAGCCGAGAACCGGGAAAATGTCTCGGCCAGAAAAATCGGCAGCCGCCGGATTGGCCAGATAAGCACACAACCGAAAACGTTAAACAATGTATGGGCAAAGGCTACGGCCACCGCCGCCGGCGAACCGGTGGCTAAAGAGGCCAGAATACCGGTAACTGTGGTTCCAATATTCGCCCCCATTGTGTAGGGAAACAACTGTCTGAGGGTTAACACTCCGGAACCGGCCAGGGGAACAGCAATGGAGGTAGCTACCGATGAGGATTGCACCGTGGCGGTGAGAACCAGACCCAAGAAAAAACTGCGCAGTGGGGTGCGAAAAATATAACGGCTGAAAAACCGCTCGACGCGTTCCAGGACTATCGATTTGAGCAAAATTACAATATACCGTAGCGAAACCGCCAAAAGTATAAATCCCAGAATTAAAAGAATCCACCCCTGCTGACCTGTGATCCTCACCATCAAATTTAACGCCGGACTGGTTAAAGCTTTCAATGGGCTGGCGAATTCGAGTCCCCCGGCATTGGCAAAAATCTCTTCCATCCACAAGGCCGCTTTCCCGAGGAAATTGGTGGCATACTGCAAGGGGAAGAATACTGCGACGGCGATAATGTTGAAAAAATCGTGAACCGTTGCCGCGGCAAAAGCCCGTTGGAATTCAACCCGCCGGGTAATATGCCCCATGGCAACAATCGTGTTGGTAACCGAGGTGCCAATATTCGCACCCATGACGATAGGAATCGCCGATATAATGGGCAAGGTCCCCCCACCGACCAGGATCACGACAAACGAGGTGACCGTTGATGATGATTGCACGATACTGGTGGCCAAAATTCCGGCAAACAGCCCGACCAGCGGGTCGGCGGTGGTGGTCAGGATCGTTTCGGCGACACCCTTGCCGAAAAATTTGAAGGCCTTGCCGATCAATCCGATGGAAACGAGGAAAAGATAGAGGAAAGAGAGAAGCCCAAAAGCTTTGGCTAAGGCCCTGATCAGGTCTTTTCGCACGACATCCTCGCCCCGATTCCTATCCGGGTCGGGCGAACATACAATTGAAACGATCACTAATCAAGTACAAATCAACGCAGTAATGTGATTAATTCGGTCATCGACTTTATCGGCCATAGATTTTGTCAAGGTATCGGCGGCTTCCCTTTAAGCAGGGAATCGATCAACCCGGCCAGTTGTCCGGCGATCAAGGCGTGCCCCTCCGGTGTCGGGTGGCAATGATCGATAAATAACTGCTCATTTCCGTGCGCTAGAAACAAACCAGCGGCATCAAGGACCAGTCCGCCCGATTCGGCGGCGGCGTCAAAAAGCGCCGATCGATAGGCCAACTTAATCCGCAGGGAGTACGGGTCGCGGTCAACTGTTTCGCGGAGCACCTCCCAGGACAGCGCACTGTCCCGCAGATCGGCAAGGGCGATACCCAGATTATAGCGGGAGACGTTGAACGCTGAATCCAGTGCCACACAACGCTCAAATAAATCAGCCGCCCGCCGGAATTCCTTCCTCTGCCAAAGGATAACCCCCAGGTTGTTGAGACTAACCGGATCGTTGGGCGTGGATTTCAGCCGCCCGGCATAAACCGTCTCCATGCTGTCGGCCATCCCATAATCCGTATGGGCGCTGGCAAGCACTTCGCGTACATAAGGATCGACTTGGCCGTACGGCCGGTTGAAAGTTGTCGAATCAAGGCAATAAGTCACCGGGCGTTCCAGGCGTTGCTGGATCGGGTCGGCCACGACCCAATGACCGGCGGAATCGGCCATCCGGGAAAAAATCTTGAACTGCAATCCCGCCGGCCAGCGGTAAGGTACCGGTGGGTTGATGAAGATGACCCGCGCCCCGACCTTCCGGGAGATTTCGGCGATTTCACCAACGTTTTCGCCAAACTCCCCGGGTGAAAGGCGAACTTTCGGTGAACCGGCTTTCGCCAGGCGCAGATCGGTGAGCACCGGCGAGATCAAGGCCCGTAACATCCGGTACGTAGCCAGCCGGTTGAGCGCCGTCCGCGCGGACCGGGACCACTGTTGCGCGGCGATGATCTCGCGGTCGGTCAGGTAGCCATTGATTGAGCCATCATTGTTGCCCAAATAACAAACCACAAAATCGGGTTGATATCGTATCCCCTCTTTTGCCAGGAACCGTTTCGCCTGTTCCGAAGTGTATCCGCTGACCGCAGCATTGATCAACTCAATTCTTTTTTGCCCGCGCCATTTCCGCTGGAGTATTTGTGTGGCCAACTCCCCAAAGGCCTCTTCCCGGCGCTGCAGTCCCAGCCCGACGGGCGAGGAATCGCCCAGGAGCAAAATACGAATTGTATTTAGGCCTTTATGATATTCGATTTCCTTGGTGGCCAGTAATCCGCGGGAATTGGTCGTGAACAACGGCCGGTGCAATCGAGAGCGAAAACGCCAGAGTAGGTCCGGGTCGGGCTGGTGTATTCCGCCGAACGACAAAAACAGCGTTTGCTGCCACAGCTTGTACTCAGCGAGCGCATCACCAAGGCGAAACTCACGCAGCGCCCGCTGGGTGGCCGGTTCGGCCAGACGGGCCGCCAATTCGATAAGCGCCAGGACGACTAAAGTGACCAGAAGTCCGTAGATCGGCAACCGGCCCCGGCGGATATGGGTGGGTACAACAGACATCTTTCGTCCCCGATAATTTCCTCCGGCTAACAAAAAACAAACTCCGGCAAACGCAGTCAATCTCCGATCATGCGCGACGAGCTATTCATTTGACATAAAAAAAACCGATTTCCCACCAATCGCCGACGGCAACGAATTCGGAGATGTTCAGTTTGCGGGTTTCAAGGGGAGATTAACGGTGAAGACCGTGCCTTCGCCGGGTTGTGAGGCCACGCTTATCGTGCCATGCACCGCATCGATGATTTTTTTGACGATGGCCAGTCCGACACCCGAGCCCTCGCCCACCGCCGGCTGAGCCCGGTAAAACAACTCAAAGATCTTTTCCTGTTCATCCGCCGGGATGCCGATTCCGTTGTCCGCAACAGTGATAGTTATTTGATCGGTGGAACGCCGCCATCCGACTTCGATTTTCGGCCGGCGATCATCGGGGACATAAGCCACCGCATTGCGCAGTAAATTGGCCAGGATGCGCTCCAGGGCCATGCGGGAATACCGCAGTGTTTCCGGCTGCGTCGGCCGTCGCAACACCAGCTTACGGTTAGGGAAGGCATCGACGATCTGCTCCTTGATTTCATCCACCAGCTTGCCGAGGTCAACCTCACTCTGTTCGTCGATACGGTCCGCGACCCGCGAGTAGTCAAGCAGCGACTCCACCAGCCGCAACATTTGCGCCGCGTTGGTTGAAATCCGTCGCGCCATGCCCTGTCCACCCTCGTCGATGAGTTGGGCATACCGGCGCCGGAACAGGCCGGTCAGTTCCCGGATGGAAACCAGCGGCGCTTTTAAATCATGCGCGAGCATCGAGACCAAAGATTCCAGTTCCGCATTCTTGGCCTGGTATTGATCGGACAGTTCCCGGGCTCGTTTGTGACGGCGACGCAATTCGGCGATGACATCCTCCAAGGCGGCATTAGCTTTATCCAGTTCGGCGCTCTTGTCGCGTAGTTTTTTTAATGTCGCTTCGCGTTCGGTAACATCGCGGGCAAAAATCGCCAGCCGCTCGACATTTTCTGCATCATCAAAAATCGGATAAATGGTGTAATCAAAGGTGATGCCGGCCCGCCAATCCTGCAATCGTTTGGGTTTACCAGTCCGCATAACTTCCGCGCCATGTGCCTTGCGTGTCGCCACTATATCGGGAGGCCAATAGTCAAAAACACAGGTCCCGACGAGCTCCTCTGTTTCGACGCCGAGCATGTGAGCCGCCGTGTCGTTTGCCGCGAGGACCAGTCCGTCGGGTTTAACCAACAAGACCGAATCATGCGTGGCATTCAGCAGCGCGCGGGCGGTCTCTTCGCTGCTACGTAACGCATCAAGTGCTTCTCGGCGGTCGGTAACGTCAAAGACCTGGCAATTCCAGCGCACGCTGCCGTCCTCGCGCCGGTTTGCCTGACAGACAACATGTATCCAGACATAATCTCCCGATTGAGCGCGCACGCGGTATTCATGATCAAGAACGCCATCGACGGCCTCGGCCTGGTCGGCCGCCTTTTGCAATTGCTCGAGGTCTTCGGGTAAGATCAGGTCGAATAATTTATTGACGTCGTTCCCGATTTTATCGGCTGTGGCCTTGCCAAATACCTTGTCCACACCCGATCCCATATAAACAGTCGATCGCCGGCCGTCAGGAAAGGCGTCATATATGCAAACGACACCGGGAATGTTCTCGGCAAATGCGCGAAATTGTTCCTCACTCGACCGGAGCGTATCGTCGGCTTTCTTGCGATCGGTAAGGTCCAGGAGAATTCCTCGGAAGCCCACAGATTTTTCATCCTGGATAATCGGGCTGGAGTACACCACCACTGGGAACGTGCTGCCGTCCTTGCGCACCGCAGTATATTCATATCCAGGAGAAGACCCGGTTTCTAAAATTCGTCTCCTATTTTCATCTAATCTTGCGGCGTCTTCCGGAATGAACAATTGCAGGGCGTTTACACCTTGCTCCAAGTCTTCACGAGTATAGCCGAAAGCGGCCATGCCAAAACGGTTGGTATATGTGAGGTTTCGATCAATATCGATTTCAAATACAGTCTGCGGCAGGAGATCGGCCAACTCGCGGAACTTGCGCTCGCTTTTTTCAAGCGCGGCCTCCGCATATTTGTGCTTGGTGAGATCCCGCCCCACACCCTGCACCCCAACAACCCGGCCACGGTCATCCCGCACCGGACTTTCGATAAATTTCATCGAAAAAACACGACCCGATCGGGCACGCATCTCCAACGTAAAAGGAGGAATTGTTTGGCCCCGGAGGACTGTGGCATTGGCAACTTCGAATGCTCCCTGATTAATCGGATTGTCGGTCAGCCATTCGGCGAAGCGCGTATTAAGCGCCTGCTCCGGCTCCACCTCCAGAAAGTGCTTTGCCGAAGGAGACAGGTAAGAGAAAACCCCCTCCGTGTCGCGCGCATAAATCAAATCCTGCGTGTTTTCCACCAGATGTTGGAATTTTTGTTCGGCGACGGCCAGTCGTCGCTGCAATCTGGCACGATCGGTAATATCCTGGAAGATGCCTTCAATGGCTACCGCTCGCCCGTCACGATCATAGATGACGATCCGTTTTCCACGTACCCGACGCAATTCTCCATCTTTTCGTCGTACCTGAAATTCAATACCGTCCTGCACCGTGTGACGTGCCTGGTGGACGTTCTTTTGTCCGGCATCACAGGACCATAAGACGTCGTGGTCTTCGAGGGGAATAAACATCTTTTGCAGTTTGTCACTCGGTTGGGCGAGAATATACTCAACCGGGTAACCGGTAAGTTTCTCCACCGCGGAATTGATATACACAATGGTTTTAGTTGTTAAGTCTTCGCGGAAAACCAAATCATCGCTATCTTCAATCAGCCCCAGCAAACGCGACTCGATACTATCCATGCGTCCCTGGGCGCGTAATCGCTCCAGGGCTTTTTCGGCCAAACCGACCAGCAATTCCAGAGCATGGATGGTCGCCAAATCGGGCCGCCGATTATTCAAGGGAGTATCAACCGAGGCATAGCCAATCACGGAACCGGCTGGGTCGCAGAGGGGTACGAACAACTGGTCCTCAGACTGCCACTGACCTTCCGGTTGTGCTGTTCGTTCATTTTTGATATAACGGCTTTCCTTAGCCAGTTCAATATCCAACTCAGCCGAGATGAAATATGATTTGGAAATCCTGTTTGCCGGGTCCAGGATGGCTTCCCGCGCTTCGGGAGAGATTCGCCGGGCCCGGCGCGTGGCAGCGATGACTTCATCGGGGACCCCGTGATGCCCGATGGCGATGATATCTCCCTGCTCATTGTGCAGCGTCAGAACCGCACGTTCATACAGGCCGGCGCGGGCGATGGCTCCGGCCACCAGCGCCAGGGTATCATCGACGGTCTCCACCGAACTCAAATCATGCGCGGTTTCCCACAAGATCTCGATGGCGGTTACCGGGCCGTCGACGGATTTTTCACCGCCATCAGATGACCGGGAATGCTGTTCATTATCCGGTGTATACGCGGACACTACAATTCTCGCTAACGGTATATGCTCATCCGGCAACCGGACCGGCACCGGTGGAGGCCAGCATACGACCCGCCCGGCGCGCAATCATCTGGAAACTGGATGTTTTCGACATGATCTCAACCGGATAATCCCGGCTGATTCGTCGGCTTAACTCGTCGGAGAAAAATGAGGTCATCATCAACACCGGTACTCGGCGGCCCCGGCGGCAGATCTGCTCAATGACCCATAACCCGGTGTGTCCGGGCAAACGGTAATCTAAAATCAGGAGATCGTACGAACCGGCCTGCAACTTTTTAAGGCATTCGTCCGGCGAACGGGCTACATCGACCAGTACTCCGAGGTCGGTTTCCAGAAAATCGACAATCGTTACAATATGGTCCTGGTTATCGTCGGTCACCAGTACTTTTTTGTCGTGGTGTGGAAACCGTGAGTTCAAAACCGCCAGATCGCCGCGCAGGATACGATTGATAACGGAGGAGAATTTTGGCGGCGCGAGCGCCTGCAAAGAAAGCGGGTGCCATCTCGTTTTCGAGGGTGGTCCTTTTTTACCCATCATATCCTCCTAACGACCGGTGGCGGCCAACGGTGCGGTATGTCGTCTCGGCCCGATGGCCGCACGGTACAGGTAACCTCGAAACACCTTCTTAAAGAAGGTACGTCATATTTTTCCAATTGGCAAGGGGTTTTTGGCATCACGTATGCCGGAAATTACCTGGATCTGTTCTTTCTCGGACAATATGCCCCGGAAAATATTTGACCCAACCAACAGGTAATCTATTATGTAACAGTAGGTTCCGCCGATTGATAGAACGGTTTTATCGGTCGCATAATAGCGTGATAAACTTGTCCACGATGCAGAAACAGACAAATTCCATTTATGCACGCGGACGAAATTTGTTAATCTTATCGCCGCTATTGACTTCTCAGTCACCGAGTCTTAATTGCGTCAGTGGCCCATTCGGTGAAAATAAGGGGCGTGGTGCTCGCCGGAGGACTGGGACGTCGTCTCGGCCCCCTGACCAAAATCACCAACAAACATCTGCTGCCGATCTGGGACCGGCCAATGATTTATTATCCGTTGCAGGCATTGGTTGAAGCGGGGCTTGATGAAGTTGTGCTGGTTGTGGGCGGGCAAAATGCGGGGGACTTTATGCGCTTGTTGGGCGACGGTAAATTTCTCGGATTCAAGCGGTTATCTTATGCCTACCAGGAGGGGCAGGGCGGAATCGCGGACGCGTTAAAATGCGCCCGAGATTATTGTGCCGGCCAAAAAATCTGCGTGGTCCTTGGTGATAATATTTTCTCGGCCAGCCTGCGTCCCTTTGTCGAGAAATTCGCCGGGCAGGAATCCGGCGCCCGACTTCTATTAAAAAAAATACCTGACCCATCACGCTTCGGTGTACCTCAATTCTCCGGCCGACGGATCAAACGAATCGTGGAAAAGCCGCGAAAGCCATCCTCCCCATACGCCGTCACCGGAATTTATTTTTTCGGCCCCGACGTTTTCGAGGTTATTGACACACTCACTCCATCGCCCCGGGGTGAACTGGAGATTACTGATGTCTCCAACACATATCTGCGGCGCGGCAATTTAAAATATAACATATTGCCCGGATGGTGGACCGACGCCGGTACCATTCCCACATTACATCATGCCGCCCGATTGGCGGCGAAAACATGGGAACGACAACAGCGACCGGCCAAAGGTGTTCGATCCATGCCGACCGATAATCAATGGAACAAAGCAAGTGCCCGTTGGTTGTTCGCCGACAACAAAACGGCCGGTTGGGGAGCATCGCGCAGATGATCGACGGCGTGTACATCAAAAAACTCGTCGTGCACACCGATGACCGCGGACAACTCTTCGAGATTTGGCGCGCCGATGATGGTGGATTCTGCGGCTTCGGCCAGGCCTATGTCACTACGGCCCACCCCGGAATTATCAAGGGCTGGCATTATCACGAAAAGCAAACCGATTGTTTCACCGTCATCAAGGGGCGGGCGCTGTTTGCGCTGTATGACGCACGGGACATCTCCCCGACGCGCGGCGAATTGTTGACTTTTCACATCGGTGAGGATGAACGAATCGCGATTGTAATTCCGCCCGGCGTGTATCACGGATTTAAAAATATCGGCGCGGAGGAGGTCTGGTGCCTCAACTGTCCCAACCACGAGTATAACGCTGCCGCCCCCGATGAACACCGGGTAGACCCGTTCGACTCCGCGATCGGATTTGACTGGGCGACGGAATCATGAAGCGATTGCTGGTCACCGGGGGATTCGGATTCCTGGGTTCGAACTTTCTGCGTTTATGGCACCGGCGTTACCCGCGCTCCGAGGTCATTAATGTCGATTGTCTGACATACGCCGGCGGCGCGGACAACCCCGGAGAGATTTGCTCATCACCGGTTTATACCGAACATCGGGTTGATATCGCCAATCTGCGACGGTTGCGCGAAATCTGGCCCGAAGATCCGGTTACCGTGATACATTTCGCCGCCGAAACTCATGTCGACCGTTCATTGCTGGAGGCCCAACCGTTTGTTAGAACCAATGTTCTCGGAACACATTCGATCCTGGAACTGGCGCGGACGTTTCCGGTAAAGAGGGTAATTATCATCTCCACCGACGAGGTTTACGGCCCCACGCCGCCACGGCGAAAATTCAAAGAATCACAGCCGTTGAGCCCCACCAACCCCTACGCCGCGGCCAAAGCCGCCGCCGATATGCTGGCGCTGTCTTATCGGCGAACATATGATGTGCCGGTCGTCATTCTGCGTGCGGTCAATGCTTATGGCCCGCGGCAATATCCCGAAAAGTTCATCCCCTTGTTTATCACGCAGGCGCTGGGCGGCAAACAACTGCCGCTCTACGGCAATGGATTGCAACAGCGCGACTGGCTCTGGTCGGAGGATTTCTGCGAGGCGGTGCGGCTTTTGGCCACCGCGCGCTCGCTGAAGCATCGAGTATATCACATCGCCGCCGGAAGCCATCAGCGTAATATCGATGTTGCCCGGGCGATCATCGACCTGACCGGGTGCGCACCGGACCTCCTGCGCCTGGTCGCCGACCGTCCCGGCCACGACATACGTTACGCGCTCAACGACGATCAATTCAGAAACGAATTCAATTGGACACCGAAAATGTCATGGCGAACGGGACTGAAAAAAACCGTCGAATGGTACCTGGGTAATACCGCCTGGGTAAAAAAACGGTTACGCCGTTCTTTTTTTGATTACTACCGGCGGCAATATCACTGGAGGTTGCATGGATAAGCCGATTGTGGTCTTCGGCGCGACGGGACTTCTGGGTACACGTCTGGTACACCGGCTCGCGGAACAGGGCCGGTTCCCGGTTGCGGTGGCGCATAACCGCAAGGTTGAACTACCCGCGGGTGTCCCGGTGTACAAGGCCTCCATCGCCGGCGCCGAAACGGTGAAGAAGGCCTTGCGCCGGTATCATCCGTCTTTGGTGATCAACTGTGCGGCGTATACCGATGTCGACGGCTGCGAATCCGATCCGGACCGGGCGGCGCAGGTCAATACCATGGGCGCGGAAAACATTGCCCGCGCGGCCGCGGAAATCGGCATTCCCCTCGTGCAAATCTCAACCGATTATATCTTCGGCGGCCGCTCCGGCCCATATGATGTAGGCGCCCATCCCCGACCGATCAATGTATACGGCTGCTCGAAACACAACGCCGAAACGGCCATCCAAAAAATCAACGCCGACACGTTAATCATCCGCGCGGCGAGTTTCATCGGTCGCGGAACTAAAAAACACTCTTGTTTCATCGAGAAAATGATTGCCGCCCTCCAGGCCGGCAAACAACTCCGCGCGCCGATCGATCAAATTGCAAATGTATCCGATGTTCCGGCATTGGCCGGGGCGATTATCGCGGCCATCGACAAAAATACTACCGGGATCCTGCATTTCGGATCGCGTGAATTGATTTCGCGCTTTGATCTGGCGGTGCTGATGGCCGATGTTTTTGATCTGGACGATTCGTTAATCGAGCCGGTCATGTACGCCGACCTGGGCCGCGCGGCCGAACGTCCCTTAAACGGCGGCCTGGTCGTCGACAAAGCCGAAAAAATGCTGGAGATTTCTTTCCCCTCGCCGAAAGAAACACTGGAAAACTTGAAACGAGCGCCGGCGGCCGGGTAGGAACATACCGGCCGGGCAATCGCCAAAGAGGCCGAAGATCATGGATTATCTCGAACAACCATTCGGCTTTAAAACCAGGAAAGTGCTCCGGTACATCTCGCTTTTCGGGATCAACCGGACATATTACAAGGCCCTCGGCCGGTTACATATGCGGCGGGAATATGATTCGTTGCCGAGTCGCAGAAATTCAATTAAAAATAATCAGTTCATCGGGTTGATCGGTTGCGGCAACTATGCGTTCACCACAATCGCCTATTTTCTCTCCCGACAGTTCGGCCGAGTTATCGGCGTATGTATGGATATTAATATCAATCGTGCGGCCTCGCTGGCGGAGCGTTTCAAAGTTCCTCTCTTCACCACCGACGAAGAGGAAATAATCAACAACGATGCCATCAAATTGGTGTATATCGCCTCCAACCACGCCACGCACGCCGAATACGCGATTCGGGCGCTGGAGCGCGGGAAACATGTCTATATTGAAAAACCACATGTCGTCTCCGAGGACCAGTTATCGCGGCTGATCCAGGCGATGCGGGAATCCCCGGGGAAAGTCTTTCTCGGCTTTAACCGTCCCGGCAGCCGGTTCGGCAGGATTATCAGGAATTACCTAAACCGGGAACCTGGCCCCGGGGTATACAACTGGTTTGTGGCGGGACATGACATCGACCCCGACCACTGGTATTTTCAGCCCGAAGAGGGCGGCCGGGTACTGGGCAACCTATGTCACTGGACCGATTTCATTCTGCGTTTAGCGGGCCCCCATGCTTTTCCGGTGGAAATTATTCCCACGCGCGCTGCCGCGAGCGATTCAAACATTGCCGTGGCTTACCATTTTGCCGAGGGGACCATCGCGGTGATTACTTTCTCGGCTAAGGGCCACACCTTTGAAGGCGTCAAGGAACGCTTTAGCGCGCACAAAGGCGACTGCCTGTTGACCATGGACGATTTCAAAACACTGCAGATTGAGTTGGTTGATAAAAAACGGCGTTGGCGCAACTTCCATCGCGATCACGGCCACCGGCAAAATATAATCTCGGCGGCGGAAAATGTGATCAATGAGCAACCCTACGATCGCGAGGCCCACCTGGCCCATATTCATAACACGGGCCTGTTATTCCTTAAAACCAAAGAAGCTCTGGAACAAAACAGAAAGATTACAATCGAAGGACATATGCCGGCTGAAGTATTTGTTTGAAGGCCCGGTTTTTGCCGTATTTGCTCATCTCCTCCGGGAATTGTTTCCTTGCCAAAAACTGAGGTCATGACCCAACCGGCTGCGGTTGAGGAAAAGATTTCCCTCCGGATTAGGAATTTCTTCCTGATCGAACAGCTCATTATTGCTCTGGGCGCACGCACATCCCGCCGACAATTCCTGAACCTACTTCTCGGGCAATGAATTACACGCTTTTGGCCATTTACCGCCCATGCCGGGCACTGCATTTGCCAAACCGTCAGTGAGGGAAATACCACCCGGCATGGATGCCGGAGTGGATGTCCAGGGAAAGGACGGACAGATGGGCAGACGCACGTGCATGTTTTTGTTGCTTGTCCTTATCATTATCCTCTACTGCATATCATGGCGACCGGCATTTTGCGAGGTAGTGGATACCACCTCGGCCGAAGCGGCCGCTCTCGATAAAGCAGAAGAAGAACTACCCGAAGGATATGCTACGGAATTGGAAACGGTCGATCCGGTCAAACGCTGGCCGGAAGAAACCGAGATCGGACGTTCCATCCCCCGGCCGAAAAACCCCGGTTTGCGGCCGTTCGGCTATGACGTCTTCAGTAATGAAGCCCAGGGGTTCGCCGCCACCGATCAATTGGTCGCCCCGGAAGATTATATCCTCGGGCCGGGCGACCAGGTGCTGTTGAATACCTGGGGTCGGGTCGATATGAACCTCGACCTGACGGTGGACCGGGAGGGCAAGGTTTTTATTCCCCGCGCCGGTGAGGTGGTTATTCGGGGCTTGACCGTCCAGAAAGCGCGGGAACGCATCCACGCGGCGATGGCCGAGGTGTATTCCAATTTCGAATTGAGTTTGATGCTGGGACGGCTGCGCTCAATGGCGGTTTACGTTTTTGGCGAGACCCGTCGACCGGGAGCGTATACGGTCAGTTCACTTTCCACCGTGTTTAACGTCCTGTATCAGGCCGGCGGACCGAACAAACGCGGCTCCCTCCGCAACATTCGCCTGATGCGCGGCAACCGGGCCAGCGAGGAGATTGATTTTTATGATTTTCTACTAAGCGGCCGACGTGGTACCGATCCCCGGTTGCAGCCGGGTGATGTTGTATTCGTTCCGGTCGTCGGGCCGCGGGTTACGATTCGCGGCGAGGTCAAACGTCCGGGTATTTATGAGATTAAAAATGATGAACGACTCTCATCACTTTTTTCATTGGCCGGCGGGTTCACCGCCGAGGCGCACCTTGAGCGCATAATGGTCGACCGCATCGCCGAAGGTGATGGCCGCCGGTTATCGGATATCAACTATACCACGGCCACGCCGGGCGACTCAAACGACATCGTACTGGTCGATGGTGATGATGTTTCCGTCTTTTCAATCTTTGCCGCCCGACCCAATGTTGTCTGGCTGGTAGGTGCCGTCCGACGGCCCGGGGCGTTCGAGCGATTCGACTCGATGACGGTTTACGATTTAATCGGCGGCGGAAGCCGTCTTGCACCGAGGGCCTACGCCGACCGCGCCGACCTGGAGCGCACCGGAGCGGACGGCAAGGTCCGACTTATCCCGATCAATCTCAAACGGCTTTGTGACGGCGAGGGCGAATTGGACGTTCTCCTGTGCGATAAGGACCGGCTGATCGTATACGATCGCAATAAGATCATGCGCCGGGCACAAGTTCACATTGACGGGTTGGTAAAAAACCCCGGCGCCTACGAGTTGTTGGGCTCGATGCGCCTTTCGGATCTGATTTTCCGGGCCGGGAATCTTAATCGAAACGCCTATCTCATGCGCGCGGAAATCGCCCGCTACCGGCCCGGAAGCCCGCCGGAGCTAATCACCATCAACCTGCAGGATGTCATCGTTCGCCATGACCTGACCCAGGATATCATCCTTGAGGAAGACGATCGCGTATTCATCCGGCAGAATCCGGATGGATATAGCTTCCCGACGGTCAACATTACCGGTGAAGTGAAGTTCCCGGGCAACTATGCGCTGTCCCGCAAATCGGAATCACTGTACGGACTTATCGAACGCGCGGGATGGTTGACCGACCGGGCTTTTCCCGAGGGGACCATTTTTATTCGCCAGCAAATCTCCGAGGACCTCCGCCGCCAGGGGCTGGAGCACGTGTTGTTGCAGTCCCAACCTATCGTCAAGGACTCCAGTGGCGGGTATTCGCGCCAGCAACTACTCGATTTCGACCCGGAACGCATGACCCGGATTGTCCTTGATGTGCCATCATTATTACAAAATCGCGGTGGTGAGGAAGATATTGTTTTGCAGGACGGTGATTGCATTTACATCCCAGCCATTCCCTCCGGCGTCCAATTGATGGGTGCCGTGGCCTCCGCCGGGACAATCAAGTACCATCCGGGCTGGAAGGTAAGTTCATATCTCAAGGAGGCAGGCGGGCTCACCTCCGTGGCCCATAAATCTGCATTACGCCTGATTCGCGCCAACGGCCAGGTTATTTCAGGAAAGTCGGTCAGAGGCCGGCGCGTGCACATCGGGGATGCAATCTTCGCCCCGCCCAGGATAAAAAAAGAAAAGGACTGGTTGAAATATGTCACCACCGCAACTTCGATCGTCACCAGCGTGGCGACCACGTGGTTGATTATCGACCGCATCGGAGATTGATCATGAAAAGATATGACCGGGTATGCATCGCTGTCTTTAAGCAGCCGACGTCGGGGAGATGCCGGTGAATATTTTAAAAAATATCGTCCTGGTCGCCGCGGCGCGGCCGAATTTCATGAAAATCGCGCCGCTGTATGCCGCACTGCAAAAATATCCCCGGATCTTTAACACGCGGATTATTCATACCGGCCAGCATTACGACTATCTCATGTCAAAAGTGTTTTTTGATGAACTGGCCCTGCCCCAACCCGATGCTCACCTCGATGTCGGTTCCGGCACCCACGGGATGCAGACCGGCCGCGCCCTGGAGAGGTTCGAACGCTATTTGCTGGATCACCCGACCGATCTGGTTGTGGTTGTCGGCGATGTAAATTCGACGGTCGCCGCCGCGTTGGCCGCCGCCAAGCTGCAGATCCCCGTGGCCCATGTTGAGGCGGGCTTGCGTTCCGGCGATCGGCGAATGCCGGAAGAATTAAACCGCCTGGTTACCGACCGCCTGGCCGACATTCTGTACACCCCCAGCAGTGAGGCCAACGATAACCTCCGCGCCGAGGGCATTCCTGACGAAAAGATTGTCTTCGTCGGCAATGTGATGATCGATACGTTGATTTCATTCCTACCGCGTACCGGGGAATCGACCCTGTTGGCTAGATTGGGACTGGTCCCCGGTGAATACGCCGTGTTGACCATGCACCGACCGGAAAACGTTGATCTTCAACACCGGATCGAGTTGGTGGCGGAGATAATCGAAAAAATCAGTGCGATAATGCCGTTGGTTTTTCCCATCCATCCCCGCGCGGCCAAAAATCTCTCCGCCCTTTTACCCCGTTCGGGCTGGGACGACATCGTGGCCAATAACAACCTGCGATTGATTGATCCGCTGGGATATGTTGATTTTCTACGCTTACAAAAGGATGCCCGTGTGGTCCTGACGGATTCCGGCGGCATCCAGGAAGAAACAACCGCCCTGGGAGTCCCCTGCCTGACCCTGCGCGATAGCACCGAACGCCCGGTAACCGTTACATGCGGCACCAACATTCTCGTGGGGCTGCACCCGGACCGCGTGATGGAACTTGTACGGAACTTTCCCAAATCAACCACTGCGACCGACCGGCCGCCGAAATGGGACGGCAAGGCCGCCGAGCGAATCGTTCAACACCTGTTGGGTTATTTCAATTGCCGGTTTACAGTTGATCACGCTGCCACCGAAAAACGGGAAGTCATGGAGACGGCCCTATGAATTCCGGCAGGGCAGCAAAAGCTTCACCGAACACGTCTTCGCAGGTGGTCATCCTGGCGGGCGGAAAGGGACGGCGTCTTCTCCCCTATACCACGTCCTTTCCCAAGCCGTTGATGCCCCTGGGCGAGCAACCGATTCTGGAAATTATCCTACGGCAACTGGCGCGCGACGGCTATTTTGAAATCACGCTGGCTGTCGGACACCTGGCCTCACTTATCGAGGCCTACTTCGGTGATGGCTCGTCTTGCGGCGTCCGGCTTTCTTATTTGCGCGAAGAAACGCCGCTGGGAACCGCCGGCCCCCTGGCCAAATTACCCGGACCACCGGATAATCTGCTGGTTCTTAATGGTGATATCCTGACGGATCTGGATTTTTCGACGATTGTTTCGACACATCTCAACAAGCGGGCCGCCGCAACCATTATGACCATCGTACAAAAGGTCCCGATCGATTATGGGGTGCTGACCACCAATAACGATGGACACGTCCTTTCGTATGATGAAAAGCCCCAACTGACCACGGAAGTTTCCGGGGGGGTTTATGTTTTCTCACGGCGGGCCCTGAAATATATCCCGGTGGGCGAGCGCTTTGACTTCCCCGATCTGGTTAAGCTGCTGTTGGATCGCGGCGAAACTGTGGCCACCCATCGGCATGAGGGCCATTGGCTGGATATCGGGCGCCGCGATGATTACCAGATGGCCGCCGATCTCTTTGAGCAAAATCAGGAATTGTTTCTGCCGCCTATAACGCAGGGGACGTCGCTTTCGGCGGCGAATCTGGCCCCGACAGCCAAGGGGCACGAAAATAATTGAGGCCTGGGATGTCTGAATCGACGCTTGAGTTTCCATTTGTTGATCTTCGTTCCCGGCTCCGGCCGGAACGCCTGGAACGGTTGGCGCGCGGCAACGGCCAAACTGCACCGGTACCGGTGCACCGGTCGATTATTGAGGAAATCGCCGACTGGCTGTTCCGTGCCCAGGAGGCGACCGGGGACGACAACCTGGCCTGGTTCTATCATTTGCAGACCGGCTGGTTAGCGGTTGATGCTGAAACTACCGCCGCGGCGATGACGACAATGCTTTCACTGGCTGATATACTACCGGATCATGATTTGATCGCACGGGCCATCCGCCTGGGAAAAGCAAGCACGGAACATGGCAAGGCCGCCGGCCGATCTTCGAGAAAGACCGTCCCCTCGGAAGATATCGCTGCCGAAGCCCGGGCCGTTCTGGGCTGGATCGCCCTCTACGAACGAACGTCCAAACCGGAATTCAAGAACGCGGCAGTGACGGCGGGAGAACGCCTGGTCCGATTCCAGGAGCAGGGCGGATCCAACCATACCATTACCTTGCCCCACAAGTCGATCGCCGCCTGGGCGCTTTGGCGCCTCTTCCGTCTCCAGCCAAACAAGACGTTTCGGATTGCTGCGGATGCCTTGGGCAACTTCGTCACGGGGAACTGTACCCCCGAGGGATATCTACGGGGATGTATCGGGGCAAACGGCGCCGATCCGGCCCTTATCCATATCGCCCAGGGATTGCACGGGCTCCTCGAGGCCGGATGGCTTTCCGGACACCGCTCCTGGATTGTCGCCGCGAGCCACGGAGCACAACGACTTCTCGAGTTTCACCGGGAAAAGGGCACGCTGGCCGGACGCTATGGTCCCGATTGGCGACCCGACTACTCATTCAATTGTATGGCCGGGTGTGCGCAGACCGCACTATTATGGCTGCGCCTTTACCAATATGGTTTGCCGGACGAATATTTCGACGCGGCGACCAAGGTGGCGCGTTTTATAACCTCGACAATTGATACGACCAATCCGGATTCCGGCATCCGCGGGGGCATCCGGGCGGGATATCCGCTCTGGGTCGATTACCACCCTCTGGCCTATTCCGCGACGGCTGCCAGACTGGCGCTGGACGTTTTCCTGTTGAAGGATGAACTGTCCGCCAGCCGCAAGCGATACCGACGATTGCGAATTAAACGACCCGCCGAAGGCGGACACCCAAAAGGGGGAAATATATGACAACTTCCGTCAACCGGGTTTTGAAATATTCCGCACGGCCCAGCGAATTGATCGCCGCGCGGGATCGTGACCTGTCGGGGCGCGTGGCGATTGTCTCCGGCGCCTCACGCGGCATCGGCCGCTGTGTTGCTTTGCATCTGGCGCAGCACGGCGCATCGATCGCCGTAAGTTATTATCATAGCCCGGACGAAGCGGAAATAGTCAGTGAGGCCATCCGCTCGTTCGGCGTCGAAGTCCTTCCCCTTTGCGCGGATATCGGCGATGAACACGCCACCGGTCAGATGGTCAATGAAGTCATTGAGGAATTTGGGCGAGTGGATATCCTGGTCAACAACGCCGGCATCAACCACGATGCGTATTTCCACCAGATGTCGCACGAGGCCTGGGACGAGGTACTGCGGGTCAATTTGACCGGAGTATTCAACTTAACCCGGGCCATCATCAACCCCATGCGGCAGCGGGGATATGGACGCATCATCAATATCGCCTCGGTCGTGGGCCAGTCGGGTTATATCGGTCAGGCGAATTATGCCGCCGCCAAATCCGCGCTCTTCGGACTAACCAAAACGCTGGCCCGCGAAAACGCCGACCACCGCATCACGGTTAACGCCGTGGCCCCGGGTTTTATCGAAACCCGCGCCACACAAACCATTCCGGATTCAGTCCGGGAGGATATCCTCTCGTCTATTCCGCTGGGTCGACTGGGCCAGCCCGAGGAAGTGGCTTATCTGGTCGGATTCCTGGCGGGGGAACGCGCGCAATACATCACCGGCCAGGTTATCAGCATTAACGGTGGGTTGTATATGTAACCGTTAAAGCAAGTATCCGCCGATTGTTGTTTGTTGCCATCGGCCCCCTCAAGCCGATCCGTTACATCGGGCGGGCAACCAGCGGAAAACGACCGTACTCATGAAAACTTCTCGCATCCTCATCTTGAAACTGGCCAAGCGCCTGAAACACCGTGGTGAAAAATACAAATCCTTTCTATATCATCCCCGGCCAACCCGGGTCTTCCCACCGCCGAAACCCTGCCCCCGCAGCCAGCTGGAGGACGACTGGCAGCCGATTTTGTTTTTCCGCCCCTACGAACGTCAATTTATCGCCCAGGCGGCGCTTAAGGATTCCCCGGCCGCCTGCCGGAAAACCATCAAGTATGCCGACCGCATTTGCGCCGGAGAAATCGAAATCTTCGGCCACATGATCGACTTCTGCAAGGGCCTGGATTGGGCCACCGATTATGCGACCGGTCGCACATGGCCCACGGTCCCCGCCGCACAGGTGCCGATCGCCTACGCCGAAGACCATTCGGACATCAAAGCGCCCTGGGAACTTGCGCGGTTCCAGTTTTTAAGTCACCTGGGCCGCGCCTGGGCGTATACCGGCGCCGACAAATACCCGCGGTCGGCCCGGGACCTGGTGGACTCATTCCTGGCCGATAATCCACCGGGCCGCGGTCTGCACTGGATCAACCCCATGGAGGCGGCGATTCGCGCGGCCAATTGGATTATGGCCGACAGCTTCTTCACCGGCGCGGAGGAGTGGGACGACGGTTTTCGGGACCGGTTGAAATTATCGCTTTACAATCATGGCCGATTCATTCGTTCCCATCTGGAACGCGATGGTCGGGGGATTAATAACAATCACTACACGGCCAATCTGGCCGGGTTATTCATGCTCGGATTGTATTTACATGACGTCGGCGACGGCGAACGATGGTTGGATTTTGCTTTAAATGAACTTGATACCGAAATCAACAGCCAAATCGCGCCGGATGGCATGCATTACGAAAACTCAATTGGATATCATCGTCTTACTTTCGAGATGTTCTGGCAAACACACCATCTGGCGCTGATCAACAAAATCGACACCGTCGCCGGTTGGAAATCGATTCTGGAGAAAATGGCGGAGTTTACTCTGGGCATAACCATGCCGTCCGGAACGGTGCCGAATTTCGGCGACAACGATGACGGTATCTGGCTCGCCGGCACCCCCCGCCGACCGAACGACCATCATTATATTGCGGGACTGTCGGCCGCCGCATTCGGTCATCCGGACCCGCGTTTGATTCAATTTCCATATGATGAAATCCCCGAGGACATTTATTGGTTCCTGGGTATTGATGCCGCGCACGCCCTAAACGAACGGCGGGAAAATAACGGCTACGCCAGCCCCGAAAGGCCAAAAACCCAAACGACCTCCGACAACTCGTTCCCGAGCCCGATTATCATCAGGCGCGACCGCAATAGATTATCATCACAGGTTTTCGGCTCCTCGGGGATGATTGTGTTGCGCTCGGATGACGGCTACGTTCTGGTGGCGGCCAATCCGGTCGGCACCGGCGGGATCGGCGGACATAAACACAACGATCTGTTATCGTTCGTCTTTGCGGTTGGCGACCATGAAATCGTCATCGATCCGGGGACATACGTGTATACCGCCGACCCCTTGATGCGCAACCAACTGCGCGGGACGGCCGCGCACAACACCGTAAAAATCGACGGTGCCGAACAAAACCGATTTGTTTCGCGCCAGTTGTTCTGGGTTCACCAGGATGCCCGGCCGAGGATTTCTCACTGCCATTTAAATGAAACCATCGACCGGGTAACCGTCGAACACGACGGTTACCGGCGGCTGCCGGGAAAGATCACGCACCGTCGGCTCTTTTCCTTCCACAAGGCCGACAATATCCTTGTCGTCCGCGACGAACTTGCCGGGTCCGGCATACATGATATCCAATCGACTTATAACCTCGGACCGGCGACCATCAACGCCGATGATCCTCATCGCGTCATCCTGCAGCTTGGCGACAACGGCCCGCGGGCCGGTTTCTTAAGCGACGACTATCCCTGCCGGCAAGTGAACATTGAGCCCGGCTGGCGTTCGGTACGTTACCGGGAAAAATCACCGGGGTTTCGCCTGGTACAACGCGGTCGGGCGCAGCTCCCGGTCGGTTGGACCACGGTCATTGGGGTGTTTGACCGTGAAGTGGACTGGTTGCGTCTGGAACGCGCCCGTGACGGTGTTTTGGCGAACCCAATGAAGAAATGGGACGTCCGGTGGACGGCGCCAACGCCGGCCGCGGTTTGTTGAGAACGAGGATTGGATGGAAATACAAAACCAAAACATCGTTTGCCTTTCCTCGCAGGATTTCGATGACCTGTGGACGCGCAAACATCGCTGGATGACCCGGCTGTCGCGAGGTAATCGCATATTCTGGGTCAATCTGCAAATGCATGCCGTGACGTATTTCCGGAAATTCCCGCAAACCCGGCGGCGGCTGTTGCATATTAAACCGCGGCGGATCGACGAACGATTGTGGGTCTATACCCCGCCGATTACCATTCCCGGATTTCAGATGTCGCGGGCGATCTGCCGCATACACAATATTATCTTAAACCTATTGCTCCGGCACCACCTCCGACGATTGGGGTTTGTACATAATATTCTCTGGTGGTACACGCCGTACAGTGCATACCAGATCGGCCGGCTGTACGACTTCCGCCGGGTGTATGAATGTGTTGATGATTTTTCCGCGGCGCGCGGCTTAATCAACGCCGCTGTCATCAACCACCTGGAATCCGAAACACTGACCAGGGCCGACCTGGTCATTGTCACCGCCGACCGTCTGGCGAACAAATTCAAATCACAATCGCCAAACCTCCTCGTCTCGCACAATGCCGCCGATTTCGGTCATTTCAACTCGGCAAGCGATAATGCCCTGTCGACCGCCATGGAGTTGCTCGATATCAAGGGGCCGGTCATTGGATTTTTGGGGTCGATCTCCTATTGGGTGGATGTCGATTTAATTGCCGAACTTGCCGGCAGACGTCCCGACTGGACCTTTGTCCTCCTCGGACCCGTGCGTACCGGTGTCAGTGGTTTGCGGCGGTTGCCCAACGTCAGGATCATC
>SDBS01000993.1_pt1 | contig 28641 bp, 17 predicted proteins | sample 2277091 | NCBI WGS metagenome assembly SDBS01 (sample SAMN10404972, study PRJNA504765) | marine sediment metagenome | isolation source: marine sediment core GS10_PC15, 163 cmbsf | place: Arctic Ocean: Southern Knipovich Ridge | collected 2010
GTAGTAAGTCCGAATGGAAGGACCGTCTTGAAGCTGTCCCGGAATGATTTTGCCAGAAAAACCTTCTTATTACTTGCCGATGGCCTCAAGAATATCGCATGATTATTGACGGATTGAGGTTAAGCTTCAGAATAAAAAGCAGGCAGATGGCGGGCCGCTGAAGATGCAGTTTTGCATCGGGCGGCCCGCCTGCTATATACTCCATGTGAGACTGTCACGGATCTGACCGAGCCACAGGAAGACAAGGAGACCGGATGATGAAAGTTGACAGATGGATACTCGCAGCGGCGCTTTCCGGTCTGCTTGCGGCCGGCTGTTCACGGCAGGCCGATATCGGAGGCACGGGGCTGGTCCGGCTCGACGAGGGGGTCTACGCCCAGATCGCGTATGGACCATCATCCTCTGAGGGCCTGGGCGCGAACGCGGGTTTTATCGTCGGGGACGAGGCGGTACTCGTAATCGATTCGAGGTTTTCCTACAGCCATGCCAGGCAGCTCCTCAAGGCTATCCGTTCAGTCACCGACCTGCCCATCAGATATCTCGTCAACACGCACTATCATCCTGATCACACCTGGGGCAACTCGATCTTCCGCGCCGAGGGCGCGATCATCCTTGCCAGGCCGGAGACCAATATCGCGATGGAGATGTTCAGCCCCTTATACATGGATTACTACAGGGAGCGCAAACCCGACGTGTTCGAGATGATCAAGGAGGTCGAGCCTGCCCTTCCCGACTCGTTCGTCACCGATGAGCTCAGCCTCGATCTCGGTGGGATCGAAGCGGTCGTGACATTTTACGGCCCCGCCCATACCGCGGGCGATCTGATCGTCGCTGTTCCGTCGAAGAGGATCGTCTTTACCGGTGGCCTGGTCAGCAACGGCTATCATCCCAACATGGGCGACCAGGGCGCCGACTTCGGGAACTGGCTCGCCGCGCTCGGCAAACTGGCAGGCGCGAAGCCAAAGATAATAGTGCCCGGGCAGGGACCTGCCGGAGACGCGGGCATGATCGACCGGCAGAGGAGATACATCATCGACCTGACAGGATTGACGGTCGACGCCATAAGAAGGGGACGGAACCTTTCCAGTTCCATCCTCGAGATCAAGGTCCCGGGCGCGGAAGGGTATCTTCAGGCCAATCTCCTTCCCTTCAATATCCAGGCGATATACCGGATGAAGGCGCTCGAAGTCGTCGCCCCGCGCGTCGAGATGGATATCCCCGCGGGCTTCGCAGTAAGCGACGCCGTCGGGGGACCAGAAGCCGGCATGGTCCAATGGGTCCTGCAGTCGGATACCGGATATCTCGAACTCGAGCTGAGCTGGCAATCGACGAGCAGAGCCGAGATTATAGTCGAAGACATCCACGACAAGTTGGCCCGCTATGCGGGTTCCGGGGATGGCCTGTACGATCTGGTCACGACAGGCTCGAAAAAAATGATCATCGGCGAAGAGACGGCTCCGGCAGCCATCGGCAGGTGGAAATACAGGCAGAGCACGGGAGCGGGAGGCGAAGGGGCCTGGTTGTGGACCATGATACTTATGGACGGGAAGGCCTATTCTGTCAGGATACTCACCAACACGGGGAACGACCGTAAGCTGGAAGAGCAGAACATCGCTGCGCTGGAGCAGGTGGTCTCGACGCTGAGAAGAAAATAGCGGCTTACGCGCCGTGCTTCCTCAGCCTGCCCGAGTTGGCGAGGGCGAGTGTCATTATGTCGACGGCGGGAAAGATGCCCAGCCCTCCTCGCTCGCATTCAGACTCGTTGAAAGCAGTAGCTGCATCGATGCCGCAGAACTCCGACTTCAGGATAAACGGTACCGGGTGCCAGGAGTGGCTCTTCATCGCGCACGGTGTGGAGTGGTCGCCCGTTACGATCAGCACGTCCGGCTCAAGAGCGAGAAGTACCGGCAGGTTTGCGTCGACCTCCTCGATGACTCCTTTCTTCCCGTCGAGGTTCCCGTCCTCTCCGTACGAATCGGTCTTCTTGACATGGATGAAGATGAAGTCATGATCGCCCCGGCGGAAGATCTCAGCAGCGGTGTCGAACTCCTCCCGAACTGAAAATCCCGTATCGACAAGGTCCATCCCGCAGAGCCGGGCGACGCCGCGATAGAGCGGGTATGCCGCGACAGCAGCGCACGACAGTCCGTACCTCTCCGAAAAGGGTTCAATGACCGGCCTGCTCGATATGCCCCGCATGAGGACGGCGTTGGCCTTTTTCTCGTCGGCGAGGACTTCGTCCGCCATGGAAACAAACCGGGCGATGATCGAGGCGGTACGCTCCGCGGCTGGAGTCATCGCTACCGGAGGCAGTGGTTTTTCCCCGGTCACCTGGGGATCGGTCTCCTCGACCTCGGGAGAAAGGCCCTCCCCCCTCAGGACCACTCCGAACCTGTATTCACGAACCGGCATGATGATTATCTCTATCCCGTCGATCTCCTTTATCTTCTCCCCGAGCTTCGCGCAGATCCTCTCCCCCTCTTCGTGGGGAATCCTGCCGGCACGCCTGTCGGTAAGAACGCCGTCGCCGTCGACCGTCGCGAAGTTGCCCCTTATGGCCACGTCGCCGGGAAGAAGGTCGTAACCGACCCCGGTAACCTCTACGACCCCTCTACCTGTGTCGTTTTCCGGGGCCAGGGGATCATATCCGAAAAGAGCGAAGTGAGCCGGTCCGCTGCCGGGCGTTATGCCCCGCGTTATCGGGAGGGATCTGCCGCATATCCCGCCGCTGGCCAGGGCGTCGAGATTCGGTGTATCGGCCGCGTCGAGAGCGGTCTTCGGGAAGGCGGGTGTTCGTATCCCGCCGAGGCCGTCCAGTACGAGGAGGATTATCTTCGAATCGTTCGCTCTGATGAGATGGCGAAGCATCTTGTTTCTCCTTTTTTTCCGGCAGTTCGAAATCAGATTACAGCCGCCGGTCCCCGGTGTCAACCGGACGATGAGAGGGCCGGACCTCAATCGGTTTGGGAATGAGGTGGAAAGGTGTTACAATGGCGGGTGACGGAAATCGGGGACACATACACTGGAGGAAAGATGATCTTCATGAAGACAAGAGGCGGGGTTGCCGTGATCCTCCTCGCCGCGCTGGCTGTTGCGGCGGGGTGCGGACAGAAATCCTCGATCGTGCTCGAGGAGCCGCTGCGCAACGTGGTCAAGACGGAGAGCAACGCGCAGACACTGATGGCATGGGCCGATGCGGGGATAAAGGCCGGCGTGCTTGTCCACATCGACGGCTCGGATGACATGGCGGTCTTTCCGACCTCTCTCCATGAGACGATCGAAAACACTGCCGATCATCTCGAAAGGAAAAATTCCACCGTCGTCAACAGGATAGCGACGATCATCGAAAAGGGCGGGACCGTCAACATAGGCATGAAGGCGGGTATGTACGAACGGGTCATCTGGGTCCTGCCGTCCCCCGGTCCGGTGACCGATCTTCCTCTTGAGAACTTCAAACAGGTGCTGATGATGAAGCGCGGTTTTCCCGCGAACGAACTGGACGACTTCGCCGTATCGGGGAAGCACATCACGGGCACGATCTCGGGTGTGCCGCTGACGATAACGAGTCTCGAGGATCTCGAGCTCTCCGGCGAGACAGCGCTGCTCGACATCGATCTTTCATATTTCGCGGGGCTTCAGGCGGTATCGGCTGACTACGAGTCGGGCACTACGGCTCTTCTGAATTTCCTCAGGGTCCTGAAGCGCAAGAAAATACCAGCGATGATGGCGACGGTCAATCGCTCCTCGATAAACCAGACGGCGCCGCTGGACATCAGGTATTATGCCGATATCATCGAAGAGATGCTTGGTGATCCATCGCTTCTCTCGGGACCGGTCCGCGAGAAGTACAGCCTCATGATGGAGGCGGAGAAGGCACTGAAAGCGGGGCGTTACGGTGAGGCAGCGGCCTTCTATGCCGGACTCGCAAAGACCCATCCATACGATGCGGGGCTGCACTTTTCGCACGCCGTCGCCCTCGGATTTCTCGACAAGGGAGAAGAGTGCCGCGACGCTATGCTCAGGGCTTACAGTATCGATTCGGCATACATGAGAGGCTTCTTCCAGCTGGCCAGGGTCCTCGGGGCGAACGGCCGCATAAGCGCCGGCGAGGCGCTGCTCGAAACGCCCGACTTGAGGAAGACTCTTCCCGAGCTGGAGATGGACTATCAGAGAGGGTTCTTCTACATTGAGGCGGGTCTGTACCAGGAAGCGGTCGTGATACTGGTCGATGTCGCGGCGAAGAAGCCGAAGGATTTCGCGATCAGGACGGTCCTCTACCGTGCGTATGAAGAACTGGGTGAAACAAGAAGGATGTACTCCATCCTGGAGGACCTGGTCCAGCTCGACAGCGACAGGGTCGCGAAGGATATGCCCTGGGCCTTCAAGAAGCTCGGAGACCTGGCGTGGAACTTCCACCTCGATTCCATCGCGGCCAGGTGGTATCGGCAGTACCTCGAACTGGTTCCGGACGATCCCGACCGGGCCAGGATGCTCAAGCTGATCGACATGTGGAAAGACAGGATTACTGCCCCGAAGACCCTGGATTAGGATGTTTGGCGGAAAACCGATACGGATGACAGGTCGGGGCGGCATCTGCCGCCGCCCCCTCTTTCATTAAATCAGCCTCTCCCCTGCAGTACTTCGAGCATATCTTCGACAACCCCGTCCTCAGAGGCTTCACGAAGTCTCGCGAGCGAAATGCGCAGGTCATCCCCGTCGCGCACTTTTATCTCGATGGTGAAGCTGCCGCCCTCGAGGTTTTCCGGAAGATGGATGGCTGCCCCCGGAGGCAGCTCGATCTCCTCGATCGTGCGGTGCAGGAACGAGATGTCATCGGTCATCCCCGGATGCGTGATACTGCCGATCGCTTCGTCGAGGCGCATGCCCGGATCATAATCACCTGCGAATTTCGAGAAGGCATCTTCTCCCCGGTCGGCGATGCCGAGCATCCCCCGGACCGCCGCGCGCCTTGCGCTCCTGCTCAGTCCGCTTCCGGCCAGCAGGCCGCCGGCGGTCTCCAGATCGATGCCGGGGTGCGAGCCGAGCTGAAGCAGATCGCCGGGAGACACCCTGCCCTCGTGTATCGCTTCCCGCACAGCGGCGCTCATCGCTGTCAGTCCCGCGAGTCTGGCTGTCAGGCCGGCGTTGATCTTTCTGCCGAATATTGAGGACAGGAAAGGCAGCAGGCCCTCAAGCCGTTCTCCTGCCAATGTTGAAGCCTTTGCCGCGAGGATCAGTCTTTCCATCTCGGAGAGGGGAGCGCCGTGAAGGGATGATTCGAGCCATACGGGCAGGCTTTGGTCCGTATCCGCGATCAAAGCCGGTATTGCCGAAAGGTCCGCTTCGCGCGCGGCAGCGATGCGCCGGAACCCGGAAACGACTTCGAGTGTGTCCCCGGTGCCTGCGAGGACCGGAGGGGAGAGGACCCCGAGGGTCCTGACAGAACGTACAAGGGCGTCATCTGAATCGCTGCTCCCCGCTTCGCCCGGCAGGGCCCATCTGAACCTGAATGTCGCCCCGGCCCCGAGTTCGAGACCGGAGATATCGACGATCCTGTATTCCATCCCGACTGGCCGTGTCATTCTGCTCTATTTCCTTTCGGTGGAAGGGCACAGGGCGGAGATCCCGCATTCACCGCAGCGCGGCTTCGGCGCCTTGCAGACGGCGCGCCCGTGATTTTTCAGATAGAAGGGGAGCCATTTCCATTCCGAGCTGGCGAAGAGCGCCATCAGATCCTTCTCTATCTTCACCGGGTTTTTCTGTTCGGTCCATCCGAGCCTTCCCGCCACCCTTATAACGTGCGTATCGACGACGACACCTTCCGTCCTTGAGAATCCGTGCTGGAGGATGACGTTGGCCGACTTTCTCGCAATACCTGGCAGCCGTGTGAGGCTGTCCATGTCGCCCGGGACCGCGCCTCCGTACTCTTCGGCGATGACCTCGCTGGCGCCCTTTATGGATTTTGCCTTGTTTCTGAAGAACCCGGTCGGCCTTACCGCCTCCTCGATATCCTCCAGCGGAGCAGCGGCGAATGCCGCCGCGTCAGGGTATCTGTCGAACAGCGCCGGGGTTGTCATATTGACCCGTTCATCGGTGCATTGCGCAGACAGGATCGTCGCGACGAGCAGCTGGAACGGTCCGGTGAATTCGAGGTAATGTTCCGGTTCAGGGTAGAGTTCCTTCAGCCTGCCGAGTACCTTTATCGCGGTTTTTCCTGTTTCCGATGCCACGGTCTCTCCATCCGGGGGGAGGGGGCGGTATTGCCGTCTGCATTGTATTGGACGCTCCCCCGCAGTTTCAATATCGAAGATGATAAAATCTGGCGAATCGGGCTGGCGGAGGTGTATCAGTGGTTTGTCACGCCGGTTGTTCGCTGAGGATTGATTTTAAAGCGTCCCGGCTGTATATTGACTGCCTATAATGAAGATGAAGAGAGCAATAGCGCAGGCCGCGGTCCTGATCCTTCTCGGGACGGCCGCGGGCCTGATACAGAACGCCATCTCGGCCAACGGGATCGATCCGTTCCGTAAACTCGACGGCGTCCCCGTTTACGATAATGGTGATATTTCCCTGGTGGAGACCGATCCGGACGATCACGACGGGATCTGCTACGTCTCATTCAAGGAATTCCGCGAGATAGTCGATGCCGGCTACCCGATCCTCGACGCGCGCACTTCCGGCGAGTACGAATCAGGGCATATCCCCGGAGCGATGCTCTGCGACTATTTCGAGATGGGCCGTTACTTCGAGTGCGTACTTCCGCGGTTGAGCCCCGGCGACAGGATCAGCATCTACTGCAACGGACCGTCGTGCGACGATTCCGAGATGCTCGCAAGAGAGCTGTACGCGATGGGGTACACAAAGCTCTGTGTGTTCAGGGGCGGCGTGAAGAAATGGGCTGAAGCGGGGCTGGAGTTCGAGTATGGACCTGAGGAGGGCTGGGAATGAACCGGCAGGTGAATTCAGGCCTATTCTTCGAGGCGCCCGGCGGTACGGGTCGCAGGCAGTTCCTCCTGCTCGCCTTCCGCGTGATCCTCGCTGCAGTGTTCATATATGCCGCCCTGCAGAAGATCGACAAACCCCTGTTGTTCGCCGATGAGATCGAGATGTACGGGATCATCGGCCCCGGCCCCGTTCTCTATCTCGCCGCTATCGCCCTTCCCTGGATCGAATTGCTCTGCGGCGCCGCGCTGCTCACCGGGATCTTCATGAGGGGCTCCGCCCTGATACTTTCTGCGATGAACATAGCTTTTATTATTGTCATCACGTACAGGACTATTGGTATAATGTCCACCGAAGGGATCCCGCTTCGCGATGTCTACTTCGACTGCGGCTGCGGGTTCGGCCCTACATACGCATGGAAGAAGCTGATCGAGGACGCGATTTTTGTCTCGTTCTCGATTGCCGTACTGTTTTCACCGAGTTACCGATTTGTCATCGGAAGAAAGAAGGAGTAGAGGATGATTATGAGGAAAGCATTCCCGGCAGCGCTGATCGCTGTTTTCTGCGTGATCTCGATGGTCACGGCCGCCGCCGCCCAGGAGGATACGGCTGGTTCGACCAGGTCGTCATCGAGCAACGATCATGGAAATTTCGGTATCGGGGTTATCCTCGGAGAGCCGACAGGCCTGAGCGCCAAGATGTGGACTTCGGAGAACACAGCATTCGACCTCGGAGTGGCATGGTCGTTTTCGGGAAACGGACATTTCCATATCCACGGCGATTACCTCTTCCACAACTTCGGTCTCTTCGACGTCAGCAAGGGATCGCTGCCGCTCTATTTCGGTATCGGGGCCAGGATGCTGTTCCGGGACAACGCTGACGACAAGATCGGCGTGAGGATCCCGATCGGGCTCGAATACTTCTTCGATGGTGTGCCGCTCGCCGTGTTCGGCGAGGTCGTTCCGATCCTCGACCTGGCGCCGTCGACCGAATTCGACATCAACGGCGGCCTCGGCATCCGTTTCTACTTCTAGGAGCGCCCTTCATATAGTAAAAGACCAGAGGCCCGGCTTTTTGCCGGGCCTTTTCATCAGATCAAATTCATCGACGAGTGCCCGATGACGGTGACGGGCAAGATCCAGAAGTACAAGATGGGGACTATCACTTAACGGATAAATCCCTTTGATTCGATTCGTGGAGAAGTTCTCGGGGAATAGGCCGGCAAAGGTATTCTACAAGAGTGCCGAAAAACACCTTGTGCTTGTTGTTGATCCGGAACTCCATTTCCAGTATGTATAGAGGAAGATAATCATCCTTCACCCCGTGGTATTTACGTAATTGCTCTTTGACGAGAGCCCAGATCCCCTTGGGGTAGGCGAGATAGATCCTGAAATGCGGAAAACCTCTACCGCAATCGACGACATGATGCCTGACATTCCCACACTCCAGCGATTTATAGTCGATCGCTCTGTCAGTGCAGATCAGGTGGCCATGTCCGAGTCTTTCCAGTATGCGAATATGCTTGTCAGGCAGGGGGATCATATCGGCCTGGCCACCCGCCTCATTACTATAACGAAAAACGGGGATTTTCCGACGACCGCTGCCTTTCAGGAGGATTTCCAGGCCATGGTCGGTTGAAGCCGCGATGGCCTTCCTGATCGTTCCGACCGCCTTTAAAACCGTCGGGTAGCTGAGACCCGTTTCTTCGGCGATCTTTGTTGAAGTCAACTCCATCTCGAACAGCTTGATGATCCACAGCCATGTCCGTGCCGGGATATTCATCACGCCGAGCCACCTTCCCGAATAACTCCTGAATTGATATCCGCAATCGGAACATCTTCGTCGTTTTCCTTCATCGATCCTGCGTGTGTGAGTGTTCTTGCATTTCGGACAGACAGACTCACCGGTCAAGAGGCATATATGATCGATATACCTCCTGGAGAGACCTTCGGTCTTTACGAGACTCTCAAATTGAAAGACATCCATAATCCTCTCGGTTCCCCTAAAGATTCAAGCGAGATCCCTTAATCGCCATCGCAAATCGATTATGGTTTTCCGTCGATAACCTGTTGTCTCTTCGTGGAGTATTCGCCCGCAGGTTAACAATATGTAATATAAACTGTTTAATATATTGTTCCCTGCGTCAAGTATTTAATTGTCCCGGGGTGACAACAGTGAGGGTTGGATATATGAGACACATAATCATATTGGCATGTCTTTATGTGTTTTTGCACGAATTCTGCAATAATTATCCTGCTTCTCAGGAATTCCGACAATTTATGATGCATGTTGGCAATCTTTCTGACAATGTCTGCGATAGTGGGTATGACGATTTCTCGCACTTTCCACTATGCCTTATATTATATCGTGTGAATGCGATTTCAGATCCGGCAGTTCGGCAAGAGTAAATACCTATATACAGATATCGCAGGCTTATCAATACGTAAATGACAGAAGTTTGTTAACATAAAGATATTATGAACGATATAAAACTCGCGGCTGGAATTATAGCTTGTAAAAATCAATCCTTGCAGACAGAGCGGACGACCTCCTAATCGTCTGTAATATTGTATGGATACGTGACAATGTTATCTCGGCTGTACATAAATATTGGCAAATTTATTATAAGGCTAGATTCAATCATTCACCATCTATTGTAAAATAAATATTCCGTTTCATGATTGTGGGATTGTTGTGTATCCAGGGACCGGATCGTGATACCAAGATGATCCGGAAATGGCATCAAGGTTGCGATTTAGTCAGCAGGTAAAGCAATAATTATGGAGTGAATATCAAAGAATTGGTTTGAGAATCGTTTATTTGGTAAAGGGAGATATCAGTGAGTATTGATATATACAAGTCAATGAGCTCCATGCTGGATGATTTGACGGAGTGCTCAGGCGAAGAGCATGAAGGTGAGAATGCCGGGACAATACATCGCGTCCTGTGCGACATATGTCTGAATATTCTCAGCAACACGCGGGAGATCAACAGAATAAGCAGTCTTGTCGAAGGCGGCCATGATTCCATTCGAAGGGACATGGAGATGAAGAGACTTGTCTCGAAGACCAGGGTCGTAAGGGGCCAGGCGATGATGACCGGTCGGGAAAAGGAAGTGCTTGTTCAGCTTCTCGGGGGAAAAACAAACAGGGAAATATCGCAGGAGCTGCGTATAGATGAAAAAACCGTGAAAAACCACCTCTGGAAGATATACAGAAAGATGAGTGTAAACAACCGTACGCAGCTGCTGCACAAGATGTTCTACGAATAGAGATCCGGGTAGTACGGAGCCGACGTTCCTTAAAGGGTGAAATCAGGAGGGAAAATGAAATTCGAGGACGTGGAACTGGAAATGAGACAAGAAGATGTAGTAAGTCCGGAAAGACGGCACTGGAGGATATGGTGTCTGATGGTATTTGTTACGGTTATCAACGTGACGGTTCTAATTACTGCCCAGCTTCTGCTGTACAGCGGACTTATAACGAATGACTGGCCCTGGCAAAATACGCATCTGAGTCTGATGTCGATCCTTTCGCTGGCAATCATTGGATTTATCTTCTATCTGACACTGCAGAAAAAACAGATTCTGACTATGGAGAGGCAAATCCGAGACTTCCAACAGGATACAAACAAGAAGATGAATCGGAATGCCGCGAGGTTCGTCGCCATTTCGAGTGTCAGCCGGAAAATGTGCGACGAAACCAATCCTCGGAGCATCTTCAAATACATCACAAAGACATGCACCAAATTATTCCGCTGCGATCGCGCTTCCCTGATGATACTCGATGAAAAAACGGGCGAGCTTGTTGTTCGTGCCGTAAGTCCGATTGGGGAGGATCATTATTCCGGAGTACGGCAGAAGCTGGGAAAGGGGATTGCCGGCCGGGTGGCGCAATCACGAAAAGCGCTTCTTCTTCGGCGTGATAGAGATTCCTCCAAAGTCAGTGAGATAGGGATAAATATCGATAATTCGATTTCGGCCATGGTCGTCCCGATTGTACTGAGAGATGAACTGGTCGGGGTCATCAATGTCAGCACGACCGATTCCGAGGTGGAATATGAAGAGGATGATATATGTGCCCTCCAGGTATTTGCCGAGAACGCAGGAGCATTCATCCGGCACTCGGAAAAGGCCGAATGGATGAGATTAACCATCGAAAAGCTCGGAAAGATCTCGAAGGAGAACGATTCGAAATACGGCTGTGTCGATGCCGGCCTGCCAGGTGCATGACGGGTTTCTGCTGTCTGCCCCGTTTCGGCGATTCAGATCAATCCTAACGGTCGAGGGTGATACCGAGTGCCTCGGAAGTCTTTTCTTTGTTTTCGGTGACACTGCGGATCCTTTCTCGAACATAGCCTTCCAGCTGACGAATTCGCTTAAAGGGTTCCCGCTGCGTGTCGATTCTACAACAACGCCTCCCCATCCTCAGGAAATAGAAGAGGGAAATTCAGATCCGGCCTGTGGACTTGACCGCCATCGGCAAATCTGTTATCTTCGCCGTGCCCGAATAACGTGAACTGGAGGTATAACGATGAAGAAACTAATCGTGATCTGTCTTGCGCTGGCTCTTTTCGCATCGATGGGATGTGGCAACAAACCTGAAACCGAAGAGAGCGCGACGACAACACAGGCCGGCGTGGTGAACACGGTCTCTCTGACAGACCCGGTGGACGGGACCAGGATTGAGAATTTCGAGACCGCGAAGCACTCCTTCGTCTACAACGGGGTCGAGTATCGCTTCAACAGCAAGGAAAACTACGAGGCCTTCAAGAAGGACCCCGCGAAGCATGTCTCGAAGTAGGGGAACTCCTCCGGACGTACGACTCGTGCAATTTGAGAGCCCGATAATGCATAAGACTAAAGTCCCTCACACGAGGGACTTTTTTTATGCCCTCTGATTCCCCATGATTCCCTGTTGTTTCTCCTGATTTCCGATTCTTCCACAAGCCAGATTTACGACTATAACCCCTATCATATCATATAGATAGAAGACCCGTCCTCCCGCTTTCCATCTAGTGACAAACCCTCATTATCGCTCCAGCGGCGTTTAACCCATTTCCGAAGGCACATACTTTGCGTTTGGGACTCGCCAAGAAATGAATTCTGCGGCCGTTGGTTAACGTGTCGCGAGATTCCATCAAACCTCCACCGTCATGATGTTGCAGCATCACCGCGTGCTCACTCCATTCAGACTGGAGGAAGAAAGGGAGGACAACCAGATGAGAAGGAGTCTGTTAGCAGCGATCCTTTTTCTCTTCGCAACCGTCTCCGCCGGCGCCGCATTTGCCCAGAGCCCCGAGCTCAAGGGTGAGATGACAGCCGCGAAGATCGTTGTCGATGAGAAAAAGGGCGAGATCGCTCTGTCGGCCGAGCAGGTCTACCCGAAGGATATGGTCGAGTATACGCTGAAGTATACGAACTCCGGTACCGCTGCGGCGGTCGGCGTCGACCTGATCGGGCCCGTTCCGGCCGGAACGGTCTACATCGAAGAAACAGCCACCGACATTCCCGGAATCAAACCGATGTACAGCATCGACCAGGGCAGGACCTGGCACGAAGCGCCGGTAATAGTCGAAGTAGCCCGCAAGGACGGGACGGTCGAGAAGAGGAAGGCCGATCCCGAGATGATCACCCATGTCAGGTGGTCGCTGGCGGGGAACCTCGAAGCCGGGGAAGAGATCATGGTCAGCTACCGCGTCCATGTGAAGTAGGCCCCTGAGGCTTCAGAAGTTTCGTTTTTCAAGTTCCCCGCGAGGGGATAGTTCCGTTTGAGGATGCTCTCCGTATGGAGGGCGGAAGGATGGTGATAGGCATGACTTTCAAGAAGTCAGCCGGGCTCCTGATGGTTCTGGCGATAGCGCTTGTCGCGTCGTCGGCCGCCAATGCCCAGACGCCTGCCGGTACTGCGATCCAGAACCAGGCCTCGGCCACGTTCGAGGATCTCTCCGGCAATACTTACATGGCGACCTCTAACGCGGTCACCACGATCGTACTCCCGGTATTCGGGGTATCAGTCCTTCCGGACGGTACCGCGGCTGCACCGGGTATGGTCGGAACAGCGATACCCGGACAGACGGTATACTACAGCTACAACCTCACCAACACGGGTAACGACAACGACGATTTCACGATCGTCCCCATTATCGATCCGGCCACGACGATGACTCTCGGGCTGGGCGATATCGATATCTACCACGATGTCAACGGTAACGGCGTGCTCGATGGCGGCGAGCCCGTTATCTCAGCCGGCGGTGCGGCGGGCAACATCGGCCCCCTGGCTGCCGGTACGACCGTTCAGCTTCTTGTCGAGTACCAGATTCCCGCGCTGGCAGCCGCCGGCGAGGTCGCCTATGTCGGCATGACTGCCACTTCGGTCGGCGACGGCACGCAGGTGGATACTGACAACTACCACCAGACAGACGTAGTGAGCGACGCCGTTCTGACCGCTTCTATGACCGGCCTTCCGGCCAGTCTGAATCCGGGCGCCATCGCGACCTACACGGTCACCGGCCAGAATGTCGGTAACGACATCGCCAACGGCGTCACCGTCGCTTCGGTGGGCCTGACCGGCGTTCTCGTATACGATATTCTCCCGACCGATCCTTCGACCGGCAACCCGCTGGCTCTTTCCGGCGCTCCCGCCGGCGCTCCCGCGGGCGGCACGGTACTGTACCTGCCCGCCGGAAGCCCGACCGTGGGCTCGCCCGAGACGTGGGCATGGTCAGCTGCGGCTGCGGCAGGCGACATAGCGGTTGCTTTTGTCTCCAGCGGCGGCCTGGCTATCGGCCAGAACTACAACTTCACCTATGACGTGACAGTTCCTCTGACGATGCCGGCCGGTATCATCAACAACAACGGCGCCGTTGCCTTTATAGACAACAACGCCGGCACCCCCGATCCGACGATCGTCACGACGAACAACACGCAGATCGACGTTAACGTCCTCGCTGAGGTCCTCGTCGGTCCGGCAGGCGTGCCCGATGCTGGAACGCCTCCTCTGTATGACGACGATTCACAGGCTGTCGCAGTCGCTTACGCAAACGAGATAGTCGACTTTATCAACACGGTAAGGAACGACGGCAATGCCGCGGACGTGATCAATATCGTCCTCGATGCGGGCGCCTCGACCTTCCCTCCGGGATACGGCATCCAGTTCTTCCGTATCGACGGGGTCACACCTCTGAATAATACAGGCGCGGATGCGATTCCCGATGTCGGCAACATCAACCCCGGCGCGACGCAGGACTTCATCGTCCGCGTCACCATCCCGGGTAACGCCGTTGCGGGCGGCCCCTACCTGGCCGTAATCAACGCCGTTTCGGAGAACGATCCGACCGAGCTCAACGTCACGACCGACGAGATCACCGCGGTCAGCCCCGCGGCCATCGATATCGGCAACTACGACGGAGCGGTCGGTACCGACAACAACCCGTTCAATATCGACACCGCTCCCGGGCTGTCGGTAGACTTCCCTCTCGACGTTATCAACACAGGCGGCACGAGCGACAACTTCGATCTCTCAGCGACGATCCCGGCCACCTGGGCAGTCACTTTCTATCTCGATGCCAACGGTAACGGTATCCTCGACAACCCCGAGCTCACCCCGATCGCCAACGTCGGGCCGGTAGCCGCGGGCGGCGAGGTCAATGTTATCGCGCGCGTCGATGTTCCCGCCGGCGAGATTCCCGGCGTGAATCCGACGACCTTCAGGGCGACTTCGGCCCTCAACGCGGGCATATTCGACGAGATCGCCAACACGGTGACCGTGCTCGGCACGGCTGCCGTCACGATCGTGCCCGACAGGAACGGTACCGGTACGGCCAACGGAACGATCCGTTACCAGCATACCGTGACCAACACGGGCAACGTCGATGATACGTTCATGCTCAGCGCGCTCAGCTCGAACGCGTGGAGCTACGCGTTCTTCGATCTGGCCAATAACCCGATTCCTTCGGTCACACTCGTAGCCGGCGCCACCCAGGACATTTTCGTCCAGCTGTCGATCCCCGGCGGCGTGGCCGTAGGTACGATCGAGACAGGCACGATCACCGTGACCGGTAACGGCACGGGCGCCACCGATTCGGCTACCGACGTCACGACGATCGTGGCCGGAAACCTCGTTCTGACAAAATCGGTCAACCCTGTGGGCAATCAGCTTCCCGGAACGGAACTGACCTACAGGACCGACTATTCGAACGTGGGCGTGGCGGCTCTGACCAACATCGTCATCTTCGATGCGATACCGGCCTGGACGCAGTTCAGGGTCGGCTCGGAGTCGGACGGCACACTGGCTGCCGGAATCGTTTCGATGGTGACCGCGTTCTCCAGCGACGGCGGCGCTACGTGGGTATACGTGCCTGCGAGCGGCGGCGGCGGCGCACCTGCTGGCTTCGATGCCAACGTGACCAACGTACGGTGGACCCTCACCGGTACGCTGGCCGGCGGCGACAGCACGGCCGACGGTGTAGCGCTGATCGTAAGGATCATCGCTGAGTAGCAGTTCGTGATAAAAGGCGGGAGGGGCCGCAAGGCCCCTCCGACCTTACAGTTAAATGACGTATTCAGAGGCAGGTCCCGCGTCGGGGCCGCCTCTGAATCAGTAAATAGGGAAAATGAAGGATGACGGAACACATAAACGCGATAACGACAATAAACAAAGAGAGTTATGAAGTAAGGCACATACAGGAAAGCTAACCGGCGAGGCGGCGCCGTGAAGAGAAGGAATTACATCACTGATTTTTCCACCGGGTCCACCGGCAGGGGGATACTCCTGTCCGCGCTGGTCCTCGCCGCTGTTATTGCGCTTTCCGCACCGGCATTCTCCCAGATCCCCCCGGCAGGCACGGTTATCTCGAGCCGGTCGTCCGCATCATTCATCGACAACGGCAATCAGCTCACGATCCTCTCCAACGAGATAGCCTTCAGCGTCCTGCCGATGCTCGGGCCGCTCCTGACGCCCGACGGAACGGTCGTGGCGCCAGCCTTGACTCAGGCGGCGTTCAGCGGAGAGACGGTATATTTCCCGTTCACCCTGGCCAACACGGGTAACGGAGAGGATACATTCAGGCTCACGACGGTATTGACGGCGCCGTCCGATTTCGTCCCGTCGGCGACGGCGGTCTATCTCGATGGAAACGGCGACGGAGACGTCGATCCGGGCGAGCAGCTGATCACCGAGGCCGGGCCTCTCGCTATCGGTGAATCTGTCCAGCTCATCATGTCCGCGACCCTTCCTCCCGGCCTGACAGGCGGGGAGACGGCGCACATTGACCTCGAGGCGAGGTCACTTGGCGACACCTCGCGGGTCGATCGCGGGAATATCGTGCGTGTCACTGCGCGCGATGAGGCGAGGGTCGAACTGACCCTCGAATCGGACGTCTCGTCCGTCATGCCCGGCGGGCTGGTTACATACACGATGCTGTATGTGAACGCGGGCGAACGGACCGCGATTGATGTTGTGATCACCGACCTCGTCGATACCCTCGGGTTCATTGATGGAACGCAATACCTGCCCGGAAGTGCCGCTGCTTATCAGCACTTGCCCGGAAGCGACGATGCTCCCACCGCAGGCATAATCGAATATCTCGATGGCGAGACATTGGCATGGATCGATGTCGCCCCGCCGGAGCACAGGGTAAAGGGCGCCCGCCTGCGCCTCGGCACCCTCTCCCCCGGGGAGGCGGGATCCTTCTCGCTGGCGGTCCGCGTCGATGACGATCATGCCCGCGTTGATATCGCGAACACGGCCACGGCCGGATTCACGGGAGGCGACGGGCTGCCGTATCAGCTCCTCTCGAACGAAGTGACGGTCCTGGTCGGTATGATCAGCGAGGTCTGGATGGGTCCGGCCGGGGACCCGATGGCAGCGCCCGGATCGGATGACGACAGGGTCGTGCTCTCCCTCGGAAGCACCGATTCGGTATGCGTATTCCGTCACGAGGTCTACAACGCCGGAAACTTCGCCGACACCTTCAGCATCGTGCTTGTGGACTCGACGATGATCCCGTCCGACTGGCAGGTCGAGCTGCTCGGCCCCGGCGATGTCGTCCTTCCCTCGCTTTCCGCCTGGACCGCAATGCTCGGACCGATAGAGATCGGCGGGACCAGGGAAGTGGCGGTAAGGATTTCGGCAAGCGCTGAGAGGCTGCGCAGCTTCACCGGCAGGGAGCTCGTGTTCGACGTCGAGGCGAGATCGCTTGTCGACGATACGGCCAGGGACACTGTCCGTGACGTCCTGGTCGAGGCCGATACGCCGCTTCTCTCGGTCGAGCAGTCGATCCGCGAGCCGAACGCGAGGATCGGTGACGTCATCAGCTTCATCATCAGCGTAGAGAACATGACCGAAGTGACGGCCATCGACAGCATCGTGCTCGTCGAAAAGCTCCCCTCGGGCCTGAAGTTCTCCAAGGGGTACGAACAGCCCGTCATCGAGAACAACAAACTTATCTTCGGTCTCGGATCGCTTCAGCCGGGCGTAAAAAGAGACATCGTCATCAGGGCTGTCGTCACCGCGGGCCAGGAGAAGGACGAACTCGTATCGAAGGCGTATGTCTACGGAGTGACACAGTACGGCGAGCAGACGCAGGACGGACCAGCCTACGCTTCGGTCCGTCTCTACGAGGGTGAGTTCACAAGGCGCGGGATCGTGCTGGGAAATGTCTTCATCGACCGCGACGGAGATGGGATGCGCGATCGCGGAGAGGAAGGCGTACGCGGAGCGGCAGTATTCTACGAGAAGGGCACATTCGCCGTGACAGATTCGAGCGGGCTCTGGTCGATACCGGGCGTCGAGGAGGGAAGGCACGTCTTCCGTGTCGATCCCAAGTCGCTGCCCGATTCGCTGGCGCCCGGTCCTGCGGGACATTTCGGGATGGGTATCGCGGGTCAGTATCTGATCGATCTCGCCCCGTCGGGCAACCGCCGCGTGGATTTCCCCCTCCAGGTGATCGAGGTCGCCTCGGACGGGGACGCTTTCACCGCCATTGAAAGCGACACTGCGGCGGTTACCCGACAGGGCTCCGTCGGTACCGAGACCGCTGCGACATCTACAACACTGGAGAGCAACGGCACGAACGATGGCGCGGTGTCCGGGCCGGCGGGGCCGGAGAGTTCCGCTGATACCACGGGTACGTACGATGCCCTCAACCTCCCCGGAACCCTCTTCACCGCGGGAAGCTCCGTGATGGAAGAGATCCCCCTGCGCGAGGTGGCGGCCCTGAGCCTCTGGGTCCGCGAGCATCCCGGCTGGAAGATCGAGATCTCGGGACATTCGGACAGCACCCCGATCAGGACTGCCGATTATCCGTCGAATTTCGAGCTTTCGCTGTCCAGGGCACGGAGTGTCTATCAGCTCCTGCGGATGAACGGCATCCCGGAGTCTGTGATGGACTACACAGGATACGGCTCGCGTTTCCCTATCGCGAGCAATGATACGGCGGAGGGCAGGGCGAGGAACAGGCGGGTCGAGATCCGCGCCGTTCCTCCGGAGGATTATTCGGGCGCCGATCCGAATATACCTGCCGTCATCGCGATGCCCGACACGACGACTCCGAAGGAATTCAGGCTGGCCGATAACGCCGGCATATGTGCCGAGATCGTCAAGCCGGACGAAGGAACGATATTCACCGATCGCGACGGGATCGATGTCGAGGTCATCGCCCCTCTCGTTTCGACGGTCGAGCTCTACGTGAACAACGTTCCGGTCGGCAGGGAGAAAATAGGACAGAAGCAGGTCGACATCGGCGAAGGGACCCTGGGGACCATCTTCTACGGCGTGAAGATCAAGCCGGGGCGCAACGACATCCTCGTCGTCTGCCGCGCTCACGGCGAGAAGAATGTCTGCGTTCGTCACGTATATCTCGCCGGCAAGCCATCTTCAGTCGTTGCCGAGCACAGGGAAATAGAGGTTCCGGCCGACGGGAGGTCGAAGCCTGAGCTGATCTTCCTGGTGAGCGATGAGCACGGCCTTCCCGCGAGGGACGGATTGTTCCTCACCTTGACGGGCCCCGGCGACCTGATCGACGGTCTCGACACAAACCCGCAGGTCCGCGGCGTTCAGGTGGCGACAGTAAAAGGGCGCGTCACGCTCGATCTGCCGCCTTCCGGGTATTCGCGCAGGGAGAAGATCGCCGTCACGCTCGAGGATCTGACCGCCGAGAGCCGCCTCGAGTACGTCTCGCCGATGCGCGACTGGTTCCTCTTAGGATTCGGTGAAGGAGAACTCGGTTACAGCAGCCTCACGGGGAGCGGCTCGACGCACAGGACCTACGAGCGCTATCCCGACGGACTCTACGTGGAGGGCAAGATCGCATTCTACGGGCAGGGCGAGGTCAGCACGGGCCACCTGTTGACGATGGCGGTCGATACGAGACCGATAGTCGAGGACAAGCTCCTCGACCGGATCGAACCGGAAAAATATTACCCGATATACGGAGATGCGAGCGAATTGAGATTCAACTCGTACTCGAAGCACGGCACCTACGCGAGGCTCGACCACCGCTCCTACTCGGCGATGGTCGGTGACTACAAGACCGAGTTCGGGACGATGGAGTTCACGAGATACGACAGGACCTTCTCCGGGTTCAGGGGAGAGGGCCGCCGCGGACGTTTCGACGTCGCCGGATTCATGTCGTACAGCGATCAGATCACGATCCAGGACGAGCTGAGGGCTAACGGCACGAGCGGATTCTACTTCCTCAGCCATTATCCGCTTCTCGAAAACAGCGAGAAAATAAGAATAGAGGTCCGCGACAGGTTCCAGTCGGAGAAGATCGTCCGCATCGACTATTACAGCGTTAACAAGGACTACGACATCAACTATCTGGACGGCTCGATACTCTTCAAGCAGCCGATCCTCGCCTTCGACGAGAATTTCAATCCGAGACATATCGTCGTCACCTATGAGTGCCGTTCGGCCGATGACAACAATGTCGTGGCCGGTATCCGGCCGACAGTCGAGCTCGCCGACTCACTGATGATGGGCGTCACAGGAGTCATCCAGGATGAAGGCGATCACAATTACTCGCTCGTGGGCGTCGACCTCGCCGGACATCTCTGGAAGGAACTCTTCATCGAGACCGAATACGCGCATAGCGAGAAGTTCATCGTCGGCAGCGGGGACGCCTTCAGGTTCAAACTGATGGGCCGTCACGGCCGCATGCTGAAGTGGAATGCCTACTATCGCGATATAGAGGAGGATTTCTTCAACCCCTCCTTCTCCGGCGGGAAGACCGAGCTGGGCAGCAGAAAGATCGGCGGCGATCTCGACTGGATGATAGGCCGCGGCTGGTCGCTCGTGTCGAGGGGATACGGCCACAGGTATGCGCAGCGCGACGAGAGAAAGGGATATGTCGATGTGAAGGGGCGCTATCGTTCCGGAGCGCTCGAAGGCTCCTTCGGAATCGCGCACGCTTCGTTCAGCGACACGAGATCGGGATCGGCCTCTTCGGGCCTGTTCGTCGCGGCAGGCGGATACGGAAGCGACAATACGAAGGCTGAACTCCAGCTCGACAAGAACGTCACCGGCGACGATGTGCCGGACTATCCGGACCGGATCCAGGCGAAGCTCACTCAGAAGATCTGGAGATGGCTCAACGGGGTTCTTTCCTACGAATACAGGTCGAGCAGCCGTTCGGGATCGAGGCACCTCACGCAGCTCGGTATCGAGTCGCGCATATCGGAGAATCTCAGCGCCTATTCCCGCTACCGGATGGAAGGGGCGATGAGCGGCGAGAGGTCGCAGGCGATGATCGGGGTCAAGAACAGGTTCAGGCTCTCCCCCGGGCTGACATCGACACTCTCGATCGAGAAACTCTCGACGGTGAGCGGCCACGACCTCGAGGACTTCACCGCCTTCGTCACGGAGTGGCTCTTTACGCCGCCGGGAAAGGACTACAAGGTCAAGGGCGGATACGAGATCAGGCTCGACAGGGAGAGGACGAAGCATCTCGTCGGATTCGCCGCCCTCAAACGTCTCAGCGAGACATGGGCCGGCCTGGTAAAGATCGACGCCTGGCTGTCTGACGAGAAACAGGGAATGGACCAGTCGAAGAGCTCCGGAAGGCTCGGATTCTCGTACAGGCCCGCGTACAGCTCCCTGTCCGTTCTCACGATGATAAAGGGCGTTTACGAGAAGAACAGCCCCGCTCATCCGCGCGGGGTCGACAAGGCGCTTACCTTCATGACCGAGGCGAATTATCACCTCGGCGACAGGTGGGAGCTCGAGGGCAAGGTTGTCGGCAGGTGGGTCGAGAATACCTTCAGGCAGCTGACGGTGAGCTCATCGTCATACATGTACCAGGCTCAGCTGATCAGGTTGTTCGGCAGGGCCTGGGACGTCAGTGTCGCGGGGCGCGTCGTTCAGCAGATCGAGACAGGCACCCTGAGGTACGGCGGCGGCATCGAGGCCGGCAGGATCATACGCGAGAATATCTGGGTCGGAGCCGGTTACGATTTCGGCGGACACAGGGATGCCGGCACGGAAGTCAACGAATTCACGCAGAACGGGTTCCATATAGGGATCAAGCTCAAGTTCGACGAGAAGCTGCTCGGCTATTTCAACGGCAGCTCGGGGGATTGACATAGAGTAAGCGAAGTACAGGAAAAACGATGAAGAGACAGATGAGAATCAAAAATGAAATCAAGGCGGCGATCCTGCTTGCCGTCCTTGTGATGGTGGCAGCGGGAAACGCCGGCGCGGGTGAGACGGTGATCGAAGGCGGGTTCGAGGGCGGGTCGTTCGGAGGCTCGTGGGTGCACGGGGCCTCCGCAATCGGCGGACCGGAAAATTCCTCGTGGGCCGACCACGCGGTCGTACTCGACATGCCGTATACAGGCACGTGGTCGGCGCTGCTCGGATACAAGTATGCGCCGGTGCGCAAGGACCGCTATGGATACATGTACCAGGAGGTGACGATCCCCGCCGATATTTCGAGCGCCGCCTTCACATTCCGCTACAGGCAGCAGGGATTCGACGGTTCAGGTTACGATCCGTTCCTCGCGACTGTCCGCGACCAGTCCGGCAATATCCTCGCGACCCTCGTGGACGTTTCTTTCAATGATATGAGCAACCGCTTCAAAGACAGCGGCTGGGTGGAAGTCACCTTCGACATGAGCGTGTATGCGGGGCAGACCGTCCGTCTCGACTTCCGGCAGTATAACACACAGGACAACATGTTCGAGACGTGGACCTTTGTCGACGACGTTTCGATGATATACAGGAAATATGTGGATCTGGCCGTCGACGGCGACGGCGATGACGTATTCGGAGACCCAGGAACAGGCTCCGGGGGAATATCGGCTTCCAGCGGCGTGGCGGGTGAGACGGTGTCCTACTTCCTGGATATCGAGAACGAAGGTCTCGATATCGACTCCTACACAGTATCCGCCTCATCCCCCGCCGGCTGGACCACAGTCATCAGGTACGGGGGCATCGACTATCCCTCGCCCTGGACAACGCCGGCCGTATCTCCCGGCTCGACGATCACCGCCGAGGTCCTTGTCACGATCCCTGCCGGGGAATCGCTCGGCAGCTACTCGACGATCATCGACGCGGTATCCGCCTCGTTCGGAAACAGGTTCGACAGTGTCACGCTCGGTACTTACGTCGTTCTTGCCGACTACATGCCCGATCTCGTGATAGACGGCGATGGAGCTGGTGTCGTCGATTCGAACGGCGGAGGCGGCTCCTCCTCGGGCAGCGTCTTCCCCGGAGCATCGGTCGACTATATGATAGAACTTTTCAACGCCGGCGCCACGCCGGACGATTACACGATAAGCTTCAGCGCGGACACCGGTGTCAGCGCCGTGATCATCGACGGCGGCACGACCCATACCGCCGCTTTCTCGACAGGCGCAGTCGCTCCGGGTGATTCGAGGACTTATACGCTGAGGGTGACCGCCGGCGCGGCGACTCTCGGCGGAAACTATCTGTCCAATCTGTTCGCGGTCTCATCCGGCGATCCGCTCGCCATCGACGGAGTGACGGCAACGGCCTCGGTCCTCGCCCCCAAGCTCGATCTCGTGCTGAACGGGAGCGGCGACGGAGTATACGATCCGACCGGTTCAGGGCTCGGCGGTACGAGCACGCTCTCGGGGCTTCGGGGCACTACTGTCTATTTTCCCCTTACGGTCCAGAACGAGGGAGGCATAGACGACGCCTTCAGGTTCACCTGGGCGAGGCCGGCGGGAGGCTGGGCGGCAGTGATAAACGACGGTACGACCGATCACGCCCTGCCCTGGACCTCGCCTGTATTCGCGCCGGGCGAGGAGCGGGACTACGTTCTGGCGATCTTTGTGCCCAACAACGCGGCTTTCAACACGTGGACGTCGATCCTCGACGCCGTGTCGGTCAACGACAGCCGCATAGCCGAGAGTGTCACCCCCGTGATAATGGTCAACGACAAGATCGGCGTGGACGTGATCATCGACGGAAACGGCGATGATGTCTATGGGGCGAATGGAACGGGGCTCGGCGGATTCTCCTCGACAACGGCCGATCCGGGGGATACCGTCTCGTTCACGATACTGATCGAGAACGAGGGCGGCGGAAATACCTTTGATTTCGAGTGGACATCGCCCGCCGGATGGTCCGTTCTGCTCGACGGGCAGGCATCTCCGATAACCGGAGGGTCCGAGGGGGTCTACACCCTGCAGGTGATAATCCCCCTGACCAGCCCTGGGGGGACCTTCGACATAATCTTCGACGGGATGAAGGCCAACAAGCGCTACTACGTTGACAGCGTTACCGGCCGGATCTTCGTCAGGCCGGGGAGACTGGTCGACGCGGTCATAGACGGCGACGGCGACGAAGTGATCGGCACTCCGGGCATCGGCGATGGTGGACTCTCGACACGCGGGACCCTCGCCGGCCTCACGGTGGTATTCTCTGTCGAGCTGCAGAACCAGGGGCCGTTCGACGAGAGCTATACCGTATCGTGGAGCGGACCGGCCGGCTGGACAGAGACGTTCGACGGGGCGGCTCAGCCATACGTCACCGCGGTCATTCCCGCCGGTGGGTCTGCGGTCTACTCATTCGAAGCGGCCGTTCCGGCCGCCGAGGCGCCGGGCGACTTCGATTACATAATCGATATCGTCTCGAACGACGATCCGCTTAACACAGAAAGCGTCACTGCCCGTGCGACAGTCTACATGCCTCCGACCGTCAGCCTCGTAAAGGCGGTCGACCTTGCCGCGGCCAGACCGGGCGACATCGTCACCTATACGATCACCTACTTCAATCCCGGGACGGAGGATGTCATGGAGATAGAGATAGTCGATCCGATCTCGTCAGATGTCGACCTTGTCCTCGACGCCTTCGGTGCGGGAAACGACATCTCCTGGACCACGGGCGCCGGGACGGTATACCTGACAGCCGATCCGGCCGACGCCGACGAGGCGTTCTTCAATTCGGGCACGGGCGTACTCCAGGTGATCTTCTCGAGGCAGGTCCCGTATACTCTCTCCGCCGGCGAGACGGGCGTCCTCGAGTACCAGGTGAGAATCAGGTAGGCGTCATTGTCATTCGCCGCAATCTGTGATATAATTCCCACGTAACACCTTGGCAACACATCTGATTATACGGCCCACGTACGGCCGCTTGACTGATCGAACATCGTCTGGAGGGGTGATGACGATGAGACGCGCCTGCATTCTGTTGATTCTCATATCAGTAAGTCCACTTGCAGTACTGGCCCAGGCTCCGGAGACCGGTCGGATCGCACTCTATGCCGATTCACTTAGGACGACGAACGAAGTCGATGTGCCGATCCCCTACACGCTGTTCGATGTCTATATCTTCTGTCAGCCCGGCGTAAACGGCATGAACTGCGCCGAGTTCGCTCTGCACTCCTCGACCGAATCGATGATCATAGCGGGCACCGAGTGGCATCCGGGCACCTCGATCGTACTCGGTGACCTGGCAGGAGGAGCGAGCGTGTGCTTCCTCGCGTGCCAGAGCGACTGGGTCATGCTTGCCCGGGTGTCGATGTTGAACTCGATTGCCGATCCGGCCATCCTTGAGATAGTGAGACACCCCGATGTGGGCTACTACCAGTTCGCCAGCTGCCTGGAAGACAGCCCGATCGAGCCGGTCTTCATCGGCCCCGATCTCTGCTTTAATACTGTGTGTACCCCTGACACCGATCCCCCGGTACTTTTAAGTGCCGATGTCGAGGATGACAGACATCTGACGCTGTATTTCGACGAAAAGGTATTTGAACCGGATGCCCTCGACCCCGCGAGCTATCTTGTCTACAGAACTGATAATCCGGGAGATCCGATTCCTGTGACCTTCGCCCTGCTCGAGGGCGAAGAGGACGCCGTATGGATAGTGCTGGGCAGTCCGATGGCCGACGCTCCCTATACCCTGGAGGTCGTCGGGCTCAGGGATGTCACCGGCAATCCCGCGGCGCCCGGGACAGTCATCACGTTCATGGGCATGGATACGAGTCCTCCGGAGATTCTGTCTTGCAACTCGCCGAGCAACAGGAGTGCCGTTGTGGTTTTCTCTGAAGCTCTCGATCAGACCTCAGCCGAGGACATCTCAAACTATTCGATCAGGTGCGATGAGTGCACCTTCACGCCTCAACCTTACGCTGCAGGACTGCAGTCCGACGGTAGAAGTGTGACGTTGGACTTAAATGGACAGATTCTTCAGAATATGAACTACGAGGTCTGGGTCGAAGGAATCGCGGATACTTCGGGCAACGTGATGGCCGGGACGGCCGTTACCAGTTTTTCGGTCCCGGATTATTGGCCTCCATATGTCAAAGAGATAACAATAGTCGCGGATACCGCTCTCGAGATCCTCTGGAGCGAGACCCTTGATGAGGCTTCCGCCGAGGACCTGTCACACTACACGTTTACAAGGAACGGACCGCCGGTCGAACCTATGAACCTGATCTCCGCAGGACTCAGCGGCGGGAAAACGGTCAGACTTGATTTCAATCCAGCGTACGATCCTTTCGAATCATACACGCTGTATATCAGTGGAGTCATGGACGAATCGGGAATGTATATGCGGCCCGATTCGTTCTTCATAGATCCGCTGGACACGATCCCCCCGCACATGATAAGCGCCGAATGCTCCGGGCTCATGCGTATCTACGTCGTCTTCAACGAACCGATCGAAGATCATTTCGCGGGCGGCGGCCATTATTTCTTCGTCTATCCGACCGGAAGTCCCGGGACACCGCTTGCCGTGGCCGGTGTCGGGTGGTGGGGCAGCGCCGGACGAGTGAGGATAGACCTGGCGGAGGCAATGGAAGCGGGCGTCGAGTATACCGTCAGCGCCGTAGGGATCGATGATCCGGCAGGGAATATTGCCCCGCCGCATGAGATGACAGTCAACTGCGACGATGACTACCCGCCGGAGGTCCTGGAGATATTCCTGCCCGACTTCACCCATGTGAACATCCGCTTCAATGAGACGGTCAATGCGGCGGCCGCGGAGCCGGATAGCTATACACTGTACCTGGCGGCGGATTCGACTGCGATCGTGGACATCGACTCGGTCACCATTCATGACGAGGGGATGAGGGCAGAGCTGCTGACGGCCGGGCCTCTCAGCGTAGGGGAGATGTACACACTGAGAATGACCGGTATCGGGGACCTCTTCGGCAACATGATCGATCCCGATTCGATCTGGTCCTTCCTGGCCGTGGAGACTATTACACCCTCGCTCGTCAATCTCTCTGTGACGAGTGACAGTATCGTGCATCTCGAGTTCGACGAGCCGCTCGATCCGGTGACGGCGGAGGATAAATCAAAGTATGCTATCGTGGAGGCCGCTAACTCTTCTAACAGCCTTCCTCTTCAGTCGGCACTTCTCGGTGCCGGCGGCATGGTAGTCGATCTTGAGATCGACGGGAAGGCTCTTGTAGGGACGGCCTATAAGGTGCGGATCAGTGGCGTAACCGATCTTTCCGGGAATGCTCTGACTACCGAGTCGGAAGAATTCGAGTTCGTCGACGACATTCTCCCGCACCTGCTTTCGGCAGAAGGCCCCTCGGCCGGGAATGCCGTCGTCTACTTCGATGAACCGGTCACCCTGGCGACATCACAGGTCGAGACCAACTATACCCTGCATATCACGGGGGATCCCTCCGCGGGAGCAGATATTATCCTCGCAGAGCGTCTGCCGGACCAGATGTCGGTGAATCTGTTACTCGGGAACGACCTGGAGCAGCACGCTTTCTATACACTCAAGGTTTCCGGCATCGATGACTTCGCGAGCAATACGATTATACCGGATTCGACTGGGTTCCAGTATATTGACGACAAACCCCCGGTGATCCTCGATACCCGCCTGGTCAATTCTCTGAGGCTTGCCGTCACCTTCAGCGAGCCTGTCGATTCCGCGACCGCTGTCGACACCGGCAATTATCTCATCTATCTTTCAGCGGACGCTTCACAGCAGATAGAGGTGACTTCGATCGACAGGACAGGTAACGAGGTCAGGCTGGACCTCGCCGCCGAGCCGATTGCCAACGTCATCTACACAGTGAGGATCGACGGGGTCGAGGACAGGTTCGGCAATTCCTGCTCGGAGCTTGAAGGGACCTTCACGCGTGTCGTCAACGTGACCTCCGCCAATATGGGCCTCTATATCGATGAATCACGGACTACAAACGAGCTGGACGTTGAGGTCCTGCACGAGTTCTACAGCTTCTATGTCTTTGTCGAGGCGGGAGAGAACGGAGTCTTCGCCGCTGAATACGCCCTTAGTCCGCCGGAGACATATATAATGGCCGGAGGCGCGGTCAATCCGGTATGGGTCGCTTCTGAGCTGGGAAATCCGTACAGCGGGCACAGTGTGGCTCTTTCGATGTGCGCGCAGGACTGGTTCTGGGTCACCCGCGTCGACTGCATCTGCATTCTGCCGGATGAACAGGAGATCGTGTTTATCAAGCCGCATCCCGACGCCTCGTCCGTCCGGGTCTCGTCATGCCTGCCGGGCTATCCGCTGGAAGCCGTCAGATACACTGTTCCGCTCCTGATCAACGTTCACTATCTGGGTGTGATGATCGACAGCTGGGACGCGTCCTTCAGAAACGGCGGTGTCGAGCTGAACTGGTCGATAAAGGAAACGGAGGCGACGCCTGTATTCGAAGTATCGAGGATCCTGGATGGTTCGGGGTCATGGCAGCGTCTTCCCGCGGAACTTATCCAGGGCGACAACCTGGATTTTACGATGACCGACAACAATTTCGAGCCGGGGCAGTCGTACAGGTACCGGGTCGAATATGTAGTGGATGACGGGCGGAAGTTCCTCTTCGAGACCGATGTTGTCGCGACTCCTGTTATGCCGCTCGCGCTGCACCAGAACAGCCCCAACCCCTTCAACCCGTCGACCAGTATCGGGTTCTTCCTCCCGCGGCCCGGGCATGTCCGCCTCGAGATATTCGATGTCAACGGGAGGCAGATCAACGTTCTCGCCGACGGAAACTTCGCGAGCGGCGAGCATTCGCTCGACTGGAACGGCCGCGACCGCGGCGGATCCAATGTCTCGTCGGGGGTCTATTTCTATAGGCTGATCGCGGGCAAGGAGAGCCTCTCGCGGAAGATGGTCCTGCTGCGATGAGTGCCCAATGAGGGCACGTCTTTTCTAGTCGGCTGCAAGGTGCCGACCGGGGCAAATACCTGTCAGCCCCGTAGCGAGGGGTCGGGCGCATACCGGTAACGGGTGTGTCTAAGCGGCC
>SDBS01000994.1_pt1 | contig 28637 bp, 26 predicted proteins | sample 2277091 | NCBI WGS metagenome assembly SDBS01 (sample SAMN10404972, study PRJNA504765) | marine sediment metagenome | isolation source: marine sediment core GS10_PC15, 163 cmbsf | place: Arctic Ocean: Southern Knipovich Ridge | collected 2010
CACTATCGTCAACATAGGGGGCTAAAGCCAGAAAAGAGACATAATTACTTTGATTGGTACTTTAAACTTAGACCAAGATAAGCAAAAAAGGCCACATTTATGAGTAATATGCCCGCAATGACGGTTTGTGTTTCTGATGTGTGAGGTTGCTTCGTCACGAAGTTTATCCTGAGCATATCGAAAGGCTCCTCATTGTGAAATGAGAAGTTTTGAAACTCGCAATCTACGATTCGCTGATTGCGGATCGGGAGTTACGAACTACAGCACTATGGCTCTACTGCAATACGTCATCAGCTTGAAACATGCTGGTCGCTGGTTGCTATTCATTGCTTACGACCTATGGTTCGAGGATTCTATAGAAGCAGCTTCTCTCACCGGTATGACATGCTGGTCCGATCTGCTCAACTATAACTAGCAATGTATCCTGGTCACAATCATATTTGATATCGGTAACTATTTGACGGTTTCCTGACGTTTCCCCTTTGTGCCAAAGGAGTTGTCGATTTCGGCTAAAAAACCATGTTTCACCAGTCTCAATTGTTTTCAATAGTGATTTTTTGTTCATGTAGGCAAGCATTAGAACTTCTTTGTTATCTACATCCTGAACAATCGCTGGTATTAAACCTTTTTCATCATACTTTAAACAGTCAATATCAACCATATTTCCTCCTCTATTAGTTCTGAAACATGGAAGTCCTGAAAAGCTAAAGCAGAAACCTAAAACAGTCATTGCGAGGAGCGAAGCGACGAAGCAACCTCACTTTGACCCTCAATCCACTGGAGCTTCCGCTCTCGTCAAGTTCGGACTTCTATCCCGTTCTGGCTTAAATACTCTTTTACTTTACTTATAGTCAGATCCTTATAATGAAACAAGCTGGCAGCTAAAACAGCATCAGCATCTGCTTCTATTATCACTTCCAAGAAATGTTCTAGTTTCCCAGCTCCTCCAGAAGCTATTACCGGAATATTAACCGTATCCGTTATCGCTTTTGTTAGCGGTATATCATAACCATCTTGTGTGCCATCCCTGTCCATGCTGGTCAATAAGATCTCTCCGGCTCCAAGTTCTTCCACTCTATGAGCCCACTCAACAGCATCTATACCGGTCGGTTTTCGTCCGCCATTAAGATATATCTCCCAAGAGCCATTACCTGTCCTCTTGGCATCAATAGCAACAACAACACATTGACTGCCAAACTTGGCAGCTCCCCGAGTAATCAGATCCGGTTCTTTCACAGCCGAAGTATTAACAGAGATCTTATCAGCTCCGGATTCGAGAAGCCGGCGCATATCGTCTACTGTTCTTATACCTCCTCCGACCGTATAAGGAATAAACACTTTTTCCGCAGTCTGTCTGGCAACATCGAGCATTATGTTTCTCTTCTCGTGCGATGCGGTAATATCTAAGAAGACCAACTCATCTGCATTCTGACCATCATAGACCTTTGCCAGCTCAACCGGATCACCCGCATCTCTTAGGTTTACAAACTCTACTCCCTTAACTACACGACCTTCTTTGACATCGAGACAAGGAATGATTCTCTTAGCCAGCACTTCGCCCTACCTCTAGCGCATCTTCCAATGTAAATGCCTGCTCATATAAAGCTTTACCGATAATAACTCCTTCGACACCGGCTGCTTCAAGTGTCTTCACACTCCTAATATCATCAAGAGAAGAGACTCCGCCTGACGCGATTACCGGAACATCGATTGCTTCTGCCAACCTTTTAGTATCATCAATGTTCGGACCTACAAGCATTCCGTCCTTGCTTATATCCGTATATACGATCCGGGAAGCTCCTAGATCCTCCATGCTTCTAGCCAGTTCGATAACATCTTTGTCTGTTACTTTCTTCCATCCTTCAATGGCTATCTTCCCATTACTGGCATCAAGTCCGATGACGATCCTTTCTCCAAAGAGTCGGAGGGCTACTCCAACAAACGTGACGTCTGAAATAACAGCTGTACCTAAAACGACCTGCGCAACTCCGGCTTCAATAATGTCCTTTAAAGTCTCGATCTTTCGAACACCTCCGCCAAACTGGACCGGGATATCGACTGCTTGAGCAATCTTCTTGACAGTATCCAAGTTCTTTGGTGTCCCTTTTATCGCACCATCAAGATCGATGATATGAAGAATCTCAGCTCCATCTTCCTGCCATTTCGCAGCCATCTTTACTGGATCGCTATCATAGACCTTGACCTGGTCCTCTTTTCCTTGAGCCAATCGCACACATTGTCCATCTTTAATATCAATCGCCGGATAAATAATCATTCCTACCACCTTATCTCTTTTTCATAAGTCACTAGTCAACAATTGCGAGCTTTCTCCCATCTTACCCAAACCAGAAGCAATCTCACGTAAGATTTCCAAAGTTCTCTAGAATCTTCAATCCACATTTACCACTTTTTTCTGGATGAAACTGTACACCGAATACATTATCACACCAGACTGCTGAAGCGTATTCAATACCATAGTCTGTTGTCGTAGCAATGACTTCATCGTCAGCCGGCGTAAAATAGTATGAGTGGGCAAAGTAGAAGTATGCATCGTCGCTAACATCCTGAAAGATCGGACAATCCTTTATGTGGTTCAGTCTATTCCAGCCCATCTGTGGTACTTTCACTGTATCGGGAAAACGGATGACTCTTCCTTTGATCAGATCCAATCCACTCTGCAGACCACCTTCTTCGCTCTCGGTTGCATAAAGCTGGAGACCAAGACATATACCTAAGAACGGTTTTCCTGAAGCAATAATGTCTTTGATTGCTAAATCGAGTTTGTTTTTTCTTAGAAAATCGACAGCGTCGCGAAAAGCTCCGACTCCCGGCAAAACCACACTATCCGCTGCCATGATATCAGCTTTATCGTATGTAATAATGGCCTCAAAACCAACACACTCTAGAGCCTTTTGAACACTCCTTAAGTTGCCGATCTCGCAATCAATAATCGCTATCATAAAAACCACCTATATATTTAGAGTCTTTAATCCACAATCTTCTAACCATATCGTGATTGGTGACTTGTTGTAAACCTTACATAACTTGTTAACACTCCGATTGGTCATGATGGTTCTACCAAAGTAACCAAAGAAAATCAGAAAGAAGTATTACCAAATGTATTGTAACTCAAGACTGAGGGATTTTTCCAGAATACTAATTGTACATATTTAGTAGAAAGGGAAAGGTTTCATTGTATAGTTGACGAAGAACTCTGCAGAGTGAAATATTTCGTTATTAATGAGCGCGAAAAAACTAAGTATCTTAAGATATAGTTCAAAGAAGACCCATCTTAAAACAATGGTATGACGCCAGAATAAAGATTTCTTGTAGTATTGTAGGAAAGTGTTATCAAATCGCGCTTGAAATACACTCTAAACTAGAATCTTGATGATTTTGCTCACTGTTTCACAATATAGATATGCGTAAAGTCCGATTAAGTAACCTGGATCACTAGGTAGTCTTACTTACGAAAACAAAGTATAATGCTATTGTTAAATCTGATAGCAACTAACTTTTATAATAATCTATTTGTTACTCCTTTTATATAGTCTAGTTTACCAGATACTCCTGATAACAGGATGTCAGTCGGTGAGGAGCTTAATGACACTAAAACACCAGATAACCTCGGATGAACGAAGATCAAAACTTAAGAAGCTGGTCGAAGACAATGATTTTGTTCGAATTATTGAAGCACATAGTGGACTAAGTGCGCTAGTTGGTGAGACAGCGAGAGTAGAACATGATAGCCAAGTTCTTGAATACCATGGTTTTTGGGAAAGTAGTCTGACTGATTCTGCAACCAAGGGTTTACCTGATACTGAAATCGTAGGAACACCCTCTCGTCTACATACAATCAACGAGATTCTTAGTGTAACATCAAAACCAATCATTGTTGATGGAGATACTGGTGGACCTGCAACACAGTTTGAGTACTTTGTGCGTAGTCTAGAGCGCCTAGGCGTCTCTGCTGTCGTGATCGAAGATAAAGTTTTCCCAAAACGGAATAGTTTGGATGCTTCAGCTAGTCAATTATTGGAGAATCCTGACGTGTTTGCTCAGAAAATCACGCGAGGAAGAGATGCAAGAATAACTGACGACTTCATGGTGATTGCTCGTATCGAAAGCTTGATTGCTGGCCTTGGAATAGATGATGCTATTAATCGTGCGAAAATATACATTGAAGCTGGCATCGATGGTATTATGATTCACTCTAAAAGTGACAGTCCTGAGGGGATTCTTGAATTTGCGGATGCTTATGATAAGTTTTGCAGACAATTCAATAGGAGACCGTTGCTTGTTAGTGTACCAACAAGTTATAACTTGATAACTGATGAAGATTTGTCTAATCATGGATTTAATATAGTAATCCATGCCAATCATCTTCTTCGTTCTTCATATAAAGCAATGCGAGAGACCGCGGAGACAATTCTATCAAGTGATCGTGGATTTGAAAGCGAGCCCCTTTGTGCTCCCATATCGGACATTTTTACCCAAGTAGGATTTGACCAGGTAAAAGCAAAAGACCGTGAATATTCTGAAACACAACGTTTATCTGTCATTATCCCAGCAGCTGGTCGTGATCCAGTGTTCACAGAAACACCCAAGTCGTTGATTGAAATTGGCAATCGTCCAATTCTCGGATACCAGCTTGACAATATTCGTAACGTTGGTATTGGCAAAGTAGTTGTGGTTACAGGTTATAAATCTAAACAACTTGCTTCATTCTCAGATGAGAGCAATCTTATTTTCTGCAACAACCAAGAATACGCAGAAAAACATAGCTTATACTCACTATTCTGTGCTGAGGAACATATGAAAGATGGATTTATATTCGTTTATTCAGACATCCTCTTTAACGAGAATGTGCTTAGAAGCTTAATTGCATCGAAGGGTAACATTGTTCTAGCAGTAGATAATTCTTATCGTTATCACCGACATAAAGTAGATAAAGAACTAGATTTAGTCAGTAGCATTGGTAAGCGTTCAACACACTATAGAAGCCTCCATCCGATGAAGAAGACCGAAATCACACAGATAGGTAAGAACATCGACGAAACAAAGGCTGACCATGAATTTATTGGAGTCGGCTATTTTTCTAAAGAAGGAGCACAGATTCTACGAAAAGTCTACCACGACTGTCTGAAGTCAGTAACGGGATCATTTCATGAAGCAGATTCCTTTGCACAAGCCGGAGTAACTGATTTAGTGCAAGAGGTTGTCGATAGAGGCTTTGTCGTCAAGGGTTTGGAGGTTTTTAAAGGTTGGATGGAGATTCATGATAAGGAAGACGTAAGAATTGCAGCCTCTGAATTAAGCAGTAAAGAAATCGAGGTTTGAGGCTTTGATTGATGTAAGCGAATTCCTAAATGCAGTTCGACAATACAACGTTGGTCTCTTTTCTTGTGTTCCATGCTCATTACTAAAACCGCTAATCAACTATACGATATCAGATCGAGAATTACATTATGTATGTGCTGTGAGTGAAGGAGAAGCTACAGGCATCGCAGCTGGTAGTAGTCTTACCGGTCGTATAGGAATAGTTATGCTTCAGAATTCAGGCTTGGGTAATATTATCAATCCCATAACGTCTCTCATAAACATCTATAAAATTCCTTGTCTTTTCATAGTTTCACACCGAGGTGACCCTGATAGTGGAAAGGATGCTGTTCAGCATACTATAATGGGGAAAATTACCTATGACTTGCTTGATCAGGTCGGTGTTTACTATCAGGACTTCCCATCAGAGTCATCTGAGATAAAAACGGCTGTGGATAAAGCATTTGCCTATATGCAAAAAAGATCATTACCAGCGGCCTTCATACTAAAGAAAAATACTATAGCATCGCATGATTTGGGAATTGTCGAGACATGTCGTGATAAGATACAAGGCGACATAATTCTGAGTGGTGAAGAAACGAGGGTTATTTTAACACGAAAAGAGGCAATAACCGCGATTGTTGATCTACTAGATGAACAAGACTTGGTTGTCTCAGCTACTGGCATGATATCTCGTGAATTATACTCTTGCAATAATCGACTTGGTAATTTCTATATGCAAGGTTCAATGGGAACAACAGCTGCGATTGGACTTGGGGTTGCTTTAAATAAACCCGAGAAGAATATAGTAATCGTCGACGGTGATGGGTCGATTTTAATGCGTCTAGGCTCTTTAGCTACGGTAGGTTATAGTAGACCGCGCAACTATCTACACATAGTACTAGACAATGCATGCTATGACTCGACTGGTGGACAGGAGTCAGTTTCATCAAGCGTTTCTTTTCCAGATTTTGCAGTTGCAGCAGGCTATAGGCGAGCAGCAACAGTCTATAGTCAAAAAACTCTATGTAAATTCTGGCAGATATTTGCATCAGAAGAAGGTCCCTCAATGTTACATGTAAAGATACGAAAGGAACCAAGTACTAGTTTAGGTCGACCTTCACTAACACCGGAAGAAATTCGTGATCGTTTTATGGAGAGCATAAATGGATGACGGCAAATTCACTTATTTTAATCCCGTATCTATTAGATTTGGCACAAATTTATACTTAGACGCTCTAATAGAAATCATAGGACCAACTAAAGTACGAATAGGTTTGTTCTATGGTCACAGTGCCATGAAGAAATTGGCGGTCGTTGACCATATTAAGAAAGCTCTCAATGTACACAAGATAGAGGAGTTTGGAGATATTGATTCAAATCCAGACATCCAAAAGATAGATTCATTGGCAGGCTCCCTAGCAGATGTTGATTGGATTATTGGAATAGGTGGTGGTAGTGTCCTAGATACTGCTAAAACAGTAGCTTTTCTAGTGACCCAGAAAAAGGATTTGCAGACTTTCTTGAAACATGAAAATATTGAACCGTCACATTCGGGAATACCTTTGATAGCTATTCCGACGACAAGTGGCACAGGCAGTGAAGTAACACCTTGGGCAACAATATGGGATTTCAATGAAAAAAAGAAATTCTCCCTGTCGGATACAAACATGTTTCCTAAGCACGCTATTGTTGATCCAAGCTTGACACTGAGTCTTCCCCCGAACGTTACTGCTTATACAAGCTTTGATGCATTATCGCATGCACTTGAAGCATATTGGTCGCTTCACGCTAATCCAATATCCGATGTTTTTGCTCTAGAAGCGATTAGACTAATAATGACTAATCTAGACCAAGCTATAAACGATCTGAACAGCTTGGAGTATCGTATAGCTTTGGCAAAAGCAAGTCTGTTCAGTGGACTTGCTTTTTCAAACACAAAAACTGCAGCAGTTCATTCTATCTCATACCCAATGACATTACATTATGGAATACCTCATGGAGTAGCATGTGCTCTGACACTAGCTGAATTCTGGCAATATAACTTATCTGCTATTGATTCAGACAAGGTATCTAGACTACTTCATATTGTAGGTGAAAGCGATCCAGCGGTCTTTGGAAGCCGCATTAAAGCACTAGCAAGTCGAACCGGTCTGCCGACTACGTTATCGGAAGCGTGTATTCCAAAAGAAGGAATAGGTATAATTGTTAACGAAGGATTTCATCCTGACAGAGTTGATAATAATCCTCGAAAGCTCAACAGGAAAGAACTTCGTGAAATCTTGGAGAGACTTTATGAATAATATGAAAGCTGTAATTGTGGCAGCTGGGATAGGTAATCGATTAAAACCTCTAACAAACAATGTTCCGAAATGTTTCCTACCAATTGGAGAGCACCGGTTAATTGACTATTCACTTGCTGCATTAAAAGAATGTGGCATAGATCAAATTGCATTTGTTGTTGGCTTCATGAAAGAGGAGTTTCCAAGAAAACTCGGAAACGACTATGATTATATTTATAACCCATTCTACGAAAGCACCAATGACATGACATCGCTTTGGTTTGCTAGGGATTTTGTTCATGGTAGTGATTTTGTTTATCTTCATTCAGATGTCCTGTATCACCCAAACATTCTAGCAATGACCAGAAAAAGTCAAGCAGAGATTGCTCTAGCAGTGGAAGAAGCAGAATGTGATGAAGAAACGATGAAAGTATCTGTAGAAGGTCTGGATTTTGTAGAGTCAAGTAAAGATATACCAATAGAAGCAGCTTTTGGTGAATGGACAGGTATCGCAAAGTTCTCGACAATCGGCTGGAAAAAGTATTTAGTAGAAGTTGAGCAGTTGCTTGCAGAAAACCAGTTTAATGTATACGACACAACAGCTATGAATCGATTAGCAAAAAGAGAACGGATCATTAGAATCGTCCCTTTTAAGAATTTACCCTTTATTGAAATTGATTACATAGACGATTTAAAAAAGGCTCGTGACGAGATCGAGCCACTGTTGTCATCTATTCATTCAAAAGACAAGATCTAGAGAATCAGCCGCATTAAGATAAAGAAGTTGGCAGGAAAAAAAGTAGAAAAAGAAAAACAAACAAAAGCAAGAATGTAATCTGGACTATTCTAAATGGAATGACATCAGCTAGGGATGGAAATGAAAAGACAAAACTAGAATAATTTTATGATAGTCCTAGATTTCAATTACAAGTCCACAACCACGAATCGCGAATCACCGAACTCGGATTGCCTGGTTTAGCACTATAATTGGCCTTTTGTCGATGGTATGTCTTTAACGCGAGGATCTAGAGAAGTAGCTGCGTCAAGCGCTTTCCCCAAGCCTTTGAACAATGCCTCGATTATATGATGTGTATTCTTGCCGCTAAAAAGCCGGGCATGCAAAGTCAATCCGACATTATTGGACAATGCTTGCAGAAACTCTTCAACCAACGGTGTATCGAATGTCCCGATGACTTCTATTGGCACATCTATATCGTACTTAAGATACGGTCGTCCACTAATATCTACTGCTACAGCCACAAGAGCCTCATCCATGGGAAGTAGAGAAAACCCATAGCGACTAATTCCTTTTTTATCACCGATTGCTTCGCTAAAAGCTTGGCCTAGACAAATGCCGACATCCTCGACTGTATGATGAGCATCGACATTAATGTCTCCACTCGCTTCTATCTGCAGATCAAATAGCCCATGACGGCCAAAAAGAGTCAACATGTGATCAAAAAACGGTATCCCTGTATTTATGTCGGTTTTACCTTGACCATCGATAACGAGATCTATTTCGATATTCGTCTCTTTTGTGTCTCGCTTTACTTTGCCTTTCCGTTTTTCCATCTATCCTCCATCTTCTGACCTGTTGTTTCAAACCCTATGCATCTCTTGCCATTTCACTTACCTATGAATCCGTTGACGACTTCCATTTACTCTTTACCTGGTGCCAATATCCGTAGAACCTCATTCACATCCATAGCGATAATATCCGCACCCTCTTTCTGATAAAAATCAACCTCTTCTCGTCTCAGAGGCGATATGACAAGACACGAAAGAAAAACCGATGAGCTTTCCTTGCATAGATTCGCATTCCTTACAATCATCAAATCATCAAAAACATCACCGACGTATACGGTTACCGCTCCGGCCAGTTTTCTTCCCAGCTCAATCAGCGCATCCGGCTGAGGCTTCCGCTTTTCAGGTGCAATAGCACCATCAGACGTTATATTCTCGGGATCGACCATGTCTTTTAGGTCCGTCTTTTCTAATGCGACCTCGGTTTCACCCTTTGTCCTTCCTGTAAGAATACCGACACGAGGCAGATAAGGTTTGATCTCTTCTTTCTTGATCATTACCCGTTCCTCATTCAGTAATCCCTGGCGGCGATTGTATGATGGCTTAAAACCATAGAGTTTCTTACAGTAGTCGACTCCACCATAGAGCTCTTGAAAAGTCCTTTCGATGACCACCCTGTCCCACTTCTTGTCAACGTTTCTACGTTGCTCACGTGAAAGCGTCGTCAGCATGATCTCACGAGCTCCGTCGATACCACCGCCCAACCTCCGCACGGCTACGGTGTGCTCTTCGATCGTCTGTCCTTGCTGTTGTACTTGATCAATATCTTGTGTATTTAGCAGTTCCGACTTTGTCAGATAGAATAGAATGGCGGCCGCTGTCAGATCCCAGTCATTGTTAAATCCACCAGCCCGTTTAAACAACTGAGTTTCAGATGGTTTGACCAGGATCTTATCGCCCTTAAAGTCAAGGATCCTGCAAAAGTAGTGCTGAACTGTCTGACTTATAGCAACCCTGAATGACGGTGTAACATCAATTAGTACACCGTCGATATCCAGAATAAGCGAGTCTATCTGTTCTATAAGGCTGTTTTGATCTTCCCGAACCCAAAGCTGTGGTGTTAGCCGCACATAATTATACGGTGTTGGATCCATACTATTTGACAGTTTCAACTTAATGACTCCTTTAACACCTGCATAAATATATCATTTTGGCCAACTTCTCCGATTGTCACTCTTAAACAACCTTCTAACCTCGGTTTATCTGAGAAATCTCTTATTAGAACTCCCGCATCTAGTATCTTTCTAAAGACTTCCTTCGGCCGATCCACCTTAAACAAAACGAAGTTTGCCTGCGATGAATATGGCTCGATTCCCTCTATTTGTTTTAATCCATTATACACCCGTTCACGCTCAAGAATAATCGCATCAATCACGTCCTTAAGTAGATCTTGCTTCCTTAGTACGAGTTCCGCTGTGTGCTGTGAGAAAGCATTCATATTATAAGGCAGCTTCACTTTATTAAAAGAAGCAATTATTTCAGGTGCTGCTAATACATAGCCCACTCTCAATGCCGCTAACCGTAATGCCTTCGATAAAGTCTTAACGATCACTAAGTTCGGATGATCATCCGGTAGATCCAGAGCGCTTGTCTCTGCAAATTCTCCGTATGCTTCATCAACCACGATCAGACTATCTGTCTTCTCTAATAGATCTTGAATCACTTCTACCGGCGTGGAGTTACCGGTCGGATTGTTTGGACTACAGACAAAGACGATTCCCGGTTTTACCCGACGGATCTCTTCGATAGCCTTCCTTGAGTCAATTGAAAATGTCTTGGCGGCCAAAGGAATCTTGACGTGACCGGTACCGCTGATGCGAATGATGACATCATGCATACTATAGGATGGTTCGAAAGTGACAACATTTCGCTCTGGACCGCCAAAAGCGAGCAAGAGGTTCAAAATGACTTCATTCGAACCATTGCCTACCTGGACACTCTCCACGTTCAAACCATAGAGCGCTGCAATCGTCTCACGAAGTGAGATGGCAGCTATCTCTGGATAGCGGTTGAAGTCAAAACAACTCAGTTGCTCTTGGATCTCTTTTATAATCTCTTGAGGAAGGTTTGCTGGATTCTCATTTGAATCAAGTTCGACTTCTACACGCTCCTGCGGTACATGATAGGGAGATAGACTCCAAAGATCAGACCTCTCTTCCGGAATCTTTTTCATTGCTCTGTCTTCACCTGAATCACTGCTAAACATCATCGTTCACCCGAACCTTGATCGATCTGGCATGATATAGAAGTCCTTCCATCTCCGCCAAAGTCTCGACTACTTTTGACACGTCTTTTAATCCACCGGCTGAATAGTACACCACACTCGAGTGTTTAACAAAATCGTATACGGAAAGTGGTGACGAAAAACGAGCTGTGCCACCTGTTGGTAGGGTGTGATTTGGGCCGGCAACATAATCACCGACAGCTGTCGGGCTATATGATCCGACAAACACGGCCCCGGCATTCTTAATCCTCGGAACCAGGCTTTTTGCATTCTCTGTCATTATCTCAAGATGTTCAGGAGCTACGATATTAGCCACATCTATAGCCTTATCGATAGTATCAACGACAATTGCTTTCATATTACTGGAAAGATCATTGTCTTCTGTCAGACCAGTTACACCTGAAATGAGTTCTTTTGACGTTGTGACTAGTATAGATTGCGCATTCGGATCATGTTCGGCCTGTGCCAACATATCCTGAGCAATAAACTCATCTTTGGCTGTTTCATCAGCTATTATCAACACTTCACTTGGACCGGCCAACATATCTATCCCAACTTGACCGAAGACTTCTCGCTTTGCCATCATCACATAAATATTACCCGGCCCTGTGATTTTGTCTACCCGCGGTACATTATCAGTACCATAAGCCATAGCAGCTATCGCCTGAGCTCCACCGATCTTGAATATCCGGTCAACACCTACTTCTCTTGCCGCAACTAAGATCGAGGGATGGATCTGCCCGTTCTCACTTGGCGGTGAACACATGATTATCTCACCGACACCGGCCGACTTGGCTGGCACAGCATTCATCAAAACAGTCGACGGATACGGAAAGCGTCCTCCAGGCACATAAATGCCGACCCGGGACAGTGGGATAATCCTATCCTCTACTTTCATCCCTTCTTTTTCTACGCAAACTGAGTCGATTTTTGTTTTGTCGTAGAACTGTTTTAAGTTCCTTAGCGCTGCTCGCAGCGCTTCTATAAAATCCTTATCGACCTGATTGTATGCACTGTTTATCTCATCTGAGCTAACCGAAAACTGGCCGGTCGGAATGCTAGAACCATCGAACTCCCTCGTATATTCAGCAACAGCAGCATCGCCGGATTCCTTAACAGTATTAATGATTGTTCGAACAGCTAGCAGAACCTGCTCATCCAGTAAATTGCTCCGCTCAATAGCTTTTTCAACCGCTTCGGCCTCGATCTGTCCAGATAACTTAATAACTTTCACGCTTACTCGCTTTCCTGCTGACTTGCTGGTTTTAAGTGTAGCGAACACACCCTTTTCCCGCAACCTCTAAAAGGTACCAAATGTAAAAGACCGGATATTATAAATGGTCTCATGCTTGTAATTACATTAGGAGTGCTTTGACCAGACATAACGCCACTGCCATGCTCTTGAGTATGGGAGTGGATGGTGTGAGATCATTCGTCTCTTCACTTTTTCCTGCATATCGTGTTTTATGATCTTCTAAGCACGAATATACTAGTAGTCAGAAACGAGCTCGTTATCCTGAGCAGCCGAACCTTAATTCTACGGCGAAGGATCTCACACGATACTTGCTGAACAAGGATAATCGTTCAAGAAAGGCAAAAAGCGACCAATTAACTGTAGAGGACCGATGAAGCAACCTCACATATGCAAGCAACGAATTACTAATTGCAAATTGCAAATTTACTTCAGCTTTTCAGCGCTAGAGATCATCAGCTTGAATACGTGCTGGTTTCCGGTTACTGGTAACTGGTTACTGGCTGGCGGTTTGCGGGACTACTTGCTCAGGCGGGTTATCTCATTATCAGCACGATATTTGAGTTCTCTAATATGAACATTCTGCTCTGCTAAGAGACCTCCCCGGATTATGTCAAGGTCCTCATTGAACCGGCCTTCACCACTTAAGGCTAGTTTTTCTAGTCGAATGCCTATTCTATCAAGCTCTACAAAATCCAGGTTCGAAGCAGCCAGCGTCGATTCCTGACAAAGCTGTAGATAGCTTTTCATCCAAGTGATTTTATTCTCGTGGAGAAGAAGACATATATGGGGACCATCTAGTGACTCCAGGTTTTTGATCTCAGTCTCAATAACAACGTCTCTTTCCATGTGTGAATCGACCATTTCCGGAGATACTGCTCGACCTGCCGCTTCTATCGCCAGATGAATTCTTTCTTCAATAAGCACTTCGTCTTCAAAGTAGCTAACCACATCTTTCAAGTCGGTGATCGACTGCCGTCCGTCCTCAAAGTACTTTGCCACCGTAGCCTCCAGGATGATCGCGCTCATTGGCGCATCCAACTTGTTGAATTCAGCTTCTGCCTCATAGAAACCTCTTTGAGCATCTACCAGTTGTTTCTTGGCCATAGTCAGTTCCAGTAGCATCTCATGAGGATCTTTCCCTTTGGTCAAGGGATCGGCTGTCTCAAAGAAAAACTCCCGCTCCCACATCATTTGAGCAAGCCCAAGATTGCTATCCGCTTCCCTGATTATCGGTGCTACTTTATCCGCATATTTTTTCGCATCATATGACTGCCTGTATTCTTGCCATAGACCAGATCCAATCAGAGTCAAGAAAGGAACTGTGACAATCAAAGCCATGGTAGCCATTAAAGGCGATACGCTTACCAAGTTGGTTTTTCTATCGTCACCGTACATCAGATTGCTCCATTTCTAACATAATCCTAAATTTCTAATTTATATCGGCAAACGAAAGAAAAACTTGAGTTTTTCCTTTATATCTCAAGGAGGAGATATTTGCTTTATGAGAGCTTAGGTAGAAATTGTGGCTGAATCAACCAGAGATAGCTTTTTCACCAAGGAGGACTTTCAATTCAGCATAGAGGCCGCCACTGCGTTTTACTTTATATGATTTGCCAAGTTCAAGTGCTGTCTCTTTAGTTGACGACTTTATCCTAAGGACAACCGGAGATGATCCGGTATGTTTGGATAGAACTGATTTTAGCTTTCCGACTACTTCGTCTGATATCTTGTCCATCTCTAGATAGACATATAGTGGTTTTGTCTCATCTTCCCGTTGATCCAACGACTTTATGTCCATGGCGATCAATTTTGTCTGATCTTCCTTCTGATCAAGTTTTCCCCTTACAAGAATGATATTGTCCTTACGGATCAAATCCGAATAGCGCTGATATATAGATGGAAAAATAATCGTCTCAATCGAGCCCTCCAGGTCTTCTATTGATAGAAAGACCATAGTATCTCCCTTTTTAGTCATGACCCGTTTTTCCGATGCGATAATACCGCCGATCCACTTCACAGATCCGTCACGCTCATCACGAAGCTGACTAATAGAGGCGTCTGTTTGAGCACCCAGCTGACTCTCCAAGCCGATCAAAGGATGATCGGTTACATATAAGCCAAGCATCTCTTTTTCAAATGACAATAGTTTTTCCTTAGGGAGCTCCTGGTCTTTTTCACTTTCCTGATCAGGCGTTGTAGCAACCATCTCGGTGCTGAACAATGCGGATTGTCCGATCTTTTTATCTTTTTGTATCTTTGATCCATTGTCTACGGCGCTTCCCAGTATCCTCAGCAAGTATTTTCGACTGCCGACGAAATCAAATGCGCCGCTCAAGATCAAGCTCTCCATTGATCGCTTGTTCACTGACCGCATATTGACTCGTTTACAGAAATCATGAAGCGATTTAAACGAACCATCGAGACGCGCCTCGATTATGGCATCTACCATATTATGGCCGACATTCCTTACAGCCGACAGACCAAACCTGATGGAGCCTTCGACAGCCGTGAAGTCCCGGTAACTCTGATTCACATCAGGAGGTAGGACTTCTATGTTCAAGCGGCGACACTCACCGACATACTGGACAACTTTATCCTTATTGTCCTGAATGCTGCTTAGAAGAGCTGCCATAAACTCAACCGGGTAGTTTGCTTTCAGGTAGGCTGTCTGATACGCAATTACAGCATAACCTGTCGCATGAGCTTTATTGAAACCATAACCGGCAAAATAGGCTATAAGGTCAAAGACCTTTCCGGCTAGATCCAGGTCATAGTCGTGAGCAACCGCTCCGCCAATGAATTTTTCTCGCTGTTCCGCCATGACCTCTGCTTTCTTTTTACTTATAGCTGCCCTTAAGATATCGGCTTCGCCTAGCGAGAAACCGGCCATGACACTGGCAATGCGAATGACCTGTTCCTGATAGACTATGGTTCCATATGTATCTTCCAGAATAGGTTTCAGAGAAGGATGGATATATTCAATTGGACGCCGACCATGTTTTCGATCGATGAAATCCTTTACCATCCCACTCCCCAAGGGTCCCGGCCTAAAGAGAGCCAGACAAGCTACAATATCATCAAATTGGGTGGGATCAAGATCCTGCAAGAGAGTCCTCATTCCCCGGCTTTCCAGCTGGAAGACTCCGACACTCTCACCCCGCTGAAGCATCTCATATGTCTTTTTATCATTCGGAGGAATATTGCTGATATCAATCGTTTTTTTATGAACCCGTTTGATGATCTTCAAAGTATCAGCAATTACTGTCAATGTCCTTAATCCCAAAAAATCCATCTTTAGAAGACCGATCTTCTGAACCGCAGACATATGGTATTGTGTGACGACTTCACTCTTACCTTTGCGTTGAAGTGGTGTGTAGTTCGACAGCTCATCGCGAGATATTACTACGCCGGCTGCATGAATAGAGTCGTGCCTGGCCAGGCCTTCCAGAATGATCGCCGTATTTAAGACCTCGCTTACTTGTTTATCTGTTTCATACTCTTCTTTAAGCTCCGGAACTGTCTTGATAGCAAACTCCAGCTTAACATCAGGACCTTCAGGAATAAGTTTCGCTATCTTGTCCACGCGAGAATAAGGAACATTAAGAACCCGCCCGACATCCCGAATAGCTGCTCTCGCACCGAGCGTTCCAAAAGTGATTATCTGAGCGACGCGGTCTTGACCATACTTTTTGGCTACATAATCAATTACTTCCTGCCGTCGTTCATCGTCAAAGTCTATATCGATGTCAGGCATACTGGTCCGCTCGGGGTTCAAGAAACGCTCAAAGAAAAGCTCGTATTTCAATGGATCGATATCGGTAATACTGAGACAGTAAGCGACAATACTCCCGGCTGCCGATCCTCTTCCTGGTCCGACTTTAATCCCCTTGCTCTTTGCGTAAGCAACAAAATCCCAGACGACCAAGAAATACCCGGAGAAACCTTTGTCTTTGATCACTTCCAGCTCATGCTTAAGACGCTGCTCTATCTCCTGGTTGATCTTTGGATATCTTCCTTTAAGCCCGTCGCGGCAGAGTTTTTCGAGATATGTATCAAGATCATATCCATCCGGAACCTGATAGTTCGGTAAATAGAGCTTGTCAAAATCAATGTTTACATTACATCTTTTTGAGATATCTATCGTATTGCTTATCGCTTCAGGTGAATATGAAAAGAGGTTGGCCATCTGCTGGGGAGTCTTCAAGTAGAACTCTTGAGTTGATAACTTGAGCCGTTTATCATCCTCTAGAGTAGAACCCGTCTGGATACATAGAAGAACATCTTGAGCAGTCGCTTCTTCCTTTTTAACATAGTGAACATCATTGGTAGCTACAAGTGGTATATCAAGTTCTTTTGCTATTGAGATGAGCGCTTTATTGACCTTTTTTTGCTCTTCCAATCCCTGGTCTTGTAACTCTAGAAAGAAATTACCTTTACCAAATAGATCTTGATACTCCAAAGCGATTGTCTTTGCTTTCTTTTGGTCGCCCCTTTCCAGTATGCTCCACGCTACTTCCCCCTTAATACAGCTGCTGAGCGCAATTATCCCCTGGCGATACTCAGTTAAAAGCTCCTTGTCCACCCGCGGTCGATAGTAGAATCCATCAATATAACTACTGCTGACAATATGCATCAAATTCTTATAGCCCTGGTCATCTTCTGCTAAAAGAACAAGATGATTAGGATTATCACGGGTACCGGCTGTTTTTTCAAACCGGTTCTTAACCACATAAACCTCACAACCGATAATCGGTTTTATATCTGCCTGCTGACAAGCTTTGTAGAAGTCAATTGCTCCGTACATGGCACCGTGATCGGTAATAGCCAGCGCTTTTGCTCCTGCTTCCTTAGTCGCGGTTACAAGATCATTGATCCTGGCAGCGCCGTCTAAAAGCGAGAACTCTGTATGAACATGCAGGTGTACGAACTCTTTGTTCATTTTCCTCCATAAAATGGACAGTTCTTAAGCTTCAAAATATTGCAATGCTGTAGCAACTTAACTATATTCTCTAGGATAGCAAGTCTTAAGACTAGATTGAACAATATTTTCATAGAAAATTGTAAAAAGGTCATTTCTGCTGTAGAATGAAACAAATGACTACTGGTGAAACTCGTATGCGGCTTTCCTATTCGGCGATTTCAACCTACCTGAACTGTCCTTTAAAGTACAAGTTTAGGTATATCGACAAATTACCGGTCGAGGCTAGCTCTGCGCTACAATTCGGCAATGCTCTGCATAAAACTCTCCATCGTCTTTATAGCAAGAATGAACCATTAGACAAATTGCTGGTGAGCCTGAAATCACACTGGAGAGAAGAACCCCTGGGGTCTGAAAAAGACACAAATTATTCTCTAGATGTGGCAGAAAGAATCTTATCAAACTACTATAATAAGAACTTTTCTCCCGATTACCAGGAAGCCGGCAATGCGATCGCTCTTGAGGAATGGTTTGAGATCGATTTCGACGGGCATACTCTATGTGGTCGAATAGACCGTATTGATACCCTGCCAGATGGCGGCCACGAGATCATCGACTATAAAACAAATAAACGCATGCCGCGCCAAAGCGACATCGATAAAGATTTGCAGTTATCGATCTATTACTGGGCAGCTCATGAAGCTATCGAAGATGTTGATCCACGTAAACTTACGCTTCATTTTCTTAGGCAAAACATTCCCATCTTCACTAAGCGTAATGAAGACTCGATAAAAGCAGTAAAGAAAACAGTCATCAAGATTATTGACGATATTCAAAGAGACAAAAAAGGCACATTTGAGCCAACAAAGAATCCGTTATGCGGCTGGTGTGACTATCAAAATGAGTGTGCTAATAACAGCAAGACTGAACAAGAAGGTGTCTTCATAAGCCAGAGCCTGTTTGATGTCACTACAGATGATAGTAAAAGCTTTAAAGAATCAGAGATCAATCAAAAAGAAGTCATACATCTGGTCGATGAATACATCGACCTAAAAAACCAGGAGATCACTGTTAAAGAAAGACTGTTTGAGATCCAGGCAATGCTTAACAAAATATTTCTTCAACACGATACCTCTGAGCTTTCCTCCAAGAAAGGCACCATCCTCCGCTCTCCCGGCGGCAAACTTAAGATCAAATAGGGGTCAGGTCTTGAATTGCCATTCTATTAACACCTTCTGGCATCTTCATTTAAGATTCTACTAATTGTACTGTAGTGTAGATTCAAATAATCTCCCACTTCTTTCAAAGTATACCCATATTCTATTACAGCTTCTGATACCAACGAATCTCGTACACTGGCATCCCCATAATCTTGCTGTTGGAACAAAATATCAAGAGGTAGCCTTCCTTCATATCTATTATATCTGGGTATTTCTTTGATCTCTTCTTTCTCCCACACCCTGTCAATTATCTTTGCTTTAAATGCGTCACTACCTAATATATTGCATCCCTTCACCTTGGCCAGGATATCGTCATCATCGAAATCAGACAGAATGAAATCTCTGTAACATGCTTGAGCAAATCTTTTATCTTCGGCAAACTGCACCAGGATCCATTCAATTGATAAGAGCTCGTTGTTGTTGCTTAGCCCAGCTGTATCTTGATAGCTGCTCCACTTCCATTCCCTTGGATGTTCGACTAGACCAGCTTTGACTGGGTTCATTACTATATATCGACATAGTGTCAACAAGTAGCCATCCTTCTCGACAAGGATGGCTTTATATCTTCCCTGAAAAACATGTCCCGTGCACTTATGAACCCGATTGAAATTCTGAGTGTAGACACCGTTTATATGACGCATTCCATCTGACAGATTACCGTCAGGTGTTTCCAGCAATAAATGATAATGGTTATTCAACAGACAGAACCCATGGATAATAAGATTAAATCTGTCTTTACTTAGCTTAAGTACTTTCAGGAATGATTGATAATCATTGTCCGAGGTGAAGACCAAGTCTCCTGCATTGCCACGCGATATTACATGATAGACTGCGCCAGGATACTGAATGCGAAGTGGACGTGCCATGAATTTAGAATATATCTTATCCTTATTAATTTCAAGGAATACTCATGTAATGTGAGTAGAAGCAACATGTTATTCTAAGCCCAACAAAAGAAATGTTGCTAAACTGTCATTTCAAGACCTGACCCCAAGCTAATAGTTTGACTCAATTAATCCGTAGTTGCCGTCTTTGCGCTTGTAGAGAACGTTGGGCTTTTCTGTCTCGGCGTTGGTGAAGAAGAAAAAGTTGTGGTCGAGTAACTCCATTTCCATGGTGGCCTCTTCAACCGACATGGGTTTGATCGTAAATTGTTTTACCTTGACGATCAGTGGTCCGTCTTCGGTCTCTTCTTCCTCTTCCAGAAACATCGGTGTCATTTTCTTATTGTTTCGAATAGTGTCTTTTGTCCTGGATTCCAGTTTTTCTTTATACTTTTTGGTCTGTTTGTGTAACTTCTCAACGATCTTGTCAATTGATACATACATGTCGGGACTACCTTGCTTTGCCCTTATGACAGAGCCGTGGTTAGCAAATATGGTTATCTCAACCATTTGGTTATCTTTAATACGAGGATTCTTTTCTAAACTAAGTTCTACTTCGACTTTAGAGGCCCATTCAAAATATCGCAGGATCCGGCCGATCTTGTCCTCGACATAATCCTTCAATGGTTGAGTTAATTCCAGATTCCGTCCCTTCATGATTATCTGCATCGCCCACTCCTCCTGTCTTGAAGACCTATAGTTGGTTGCAACTTACAATCTGCAATCCGTGATTCGTTGATATCACCACAGTTTGTGATTTGCGGTTGGTGAGTTGCAGAAAAGAGAGGGCTTTCATCTTAGCTGACCTGGTCTTTGACCCCACACTCGCCTGCCGGAGGTTTGCAACTTTCGCCACTATCCCCTCTCTCAAAAGAACTGGGTTACCAATCTTTGTGAGGCAGGACTTACCCCTAAACCGCACCATGCTCGCCTTCGACATTTAATGCCCAAGACTTACGTGGGTCCCTTTGCCTGCGACTAGCCTGGACTAATTCCTTATTACAGGAACGCAACCACAGACCTAAGATGAAAGCCTCTATTGTTAATAGTATTGAACATAATGAGACTAGTCAACATCAAGGTAAAATTAATGATAAATCCGGGGAACCAAGAACCCAAGACTGAGTGGACATCTCCCACGTCGGCCTCCCTTTCTCGCTGGTGCTGACTAAAAACGCACTCGATCGCTGATCATGCGGCCAATAATCTTTTCCGCAACGACCTCGCTGGCCGGCTGGTACAGATGGCATTCGACTGTTTCCTTTACTTCGCCGATACGCTCGGATCGAGTGGCCGGTATCCTAGCCAGTGATCCCTTAACATCCTTGATCACGGCTTCGCTTTCTTGTCTCGAATCCCGGCTTCTGTCTTTTGAAGGAGACGATGCCGCATCTTTCTGTTCACCTGTATTTATTAGTATTAAACAGTTTCTGACCTCGCGCTGTGAGATTATCAACAGTCTTACCCCCTCAAAACAAGTATCGGCACTAACTCATGATAAGTGAAGAAAAATCTGTCGCTTTTTAGTATAAATTCTCTAATTTTTAGCATATTTAGACAGTTCTGGCTATTGTTAATACCTTGACTTCCCTGCATCCGCTTTTTGCTAGCTGCTTGGCGCACTCATTTATGGTAGACCCTGTTGTCAGGACATCGTCAACAAGCAAGACTTGCTTATCCTTCAGCATCGGAATGACTCTATCCTTGATCTGAAAAGCATTTTTAACGTTCTTTTGGCGTTCCTTGGAATCAAGCTTACTCTGATCCTGAATATTCCGACAAGCATGAATGGTCGACCTGACCGGCAATTCCAGATGCCGACTTAGTGATCTGGCAACTAATTCAGCTTGATTATATCCCCGACGCCTTTCCTTGGCCGGACGTAGTGGCACAAACGTGATCAAGTCCACTCCTTGAAGATATAAGGATTGATGCTCAATAAGCAGATGTGCCAAAAGATTGCCTAAACGACGGCCTTTTTTATATTTAAAGGTCCGCACCGTTTCTCCTAGAACACCATCATATGAACCTAACGAGCGAGCATGACTATAGTACTTTTTCCCATGTCGGCAAGCATTGCACTCATCGACTTCATAAACAGTCGGATAGCCACACCTATCGCAAACCGGTGGCTTAACATATTTGATCTCACTGATACAGTTTTGACAAAGAGGTTCCCGGCTAGGAGTAGTACATACAAGACATACCGGTGGATAAAAAAGATCGATAAGAGCGGTAACGAGCCTCATTCTATCCGGATCTAGACTATGGTGAGTATAGCCTGAAACAAGGGTATGCTTACCAGGCTAGCGATAATGCTGACTAAAATTGCCGCCGAGATGAACTCTACCTCAAGCTCATACTTCAAACCTATTACTAGTGAGAGCATAGCTACCGGCATCGAGGCTTCCAGCACAATGATTCCCAGGTCAATTCCCGAATAACCTACGATAGTTCCGACAGACAAACCGATGACCGGAGAAACGATCAATCTGATCAAGGCAACTAACGCTAACGGAAGAATATATTTCTTGATCGTGTGAGCCTCGAGAGTCAATCCGATTGTCAGCATAACCAGAGGAATCGTCGCCAGACTCAAGTAGTCTAGGGTCATCACTATAAACTCGGGCAAAGAAATAAAGTGAAGAGCAAGGCCAGCCGCGAGAGCAATCGTTGATGGAAACAGGATAAACTCTCTGAGCACACTCCCTGTCTCCGCTCCATCACCAAACCTCTTTGCCACAATAATGCCTATCGAGAAAAGATAGACGACCGTACCAAAATCATAAAACACTGCCTTGACTAGATTTTCTTGCCCATATAGTCCCAGCGTAAGCGGAAAACCAAGATAACCCGTGTTTCCTATGGCAGCAACGATTATAAAAGCACCCAGTAATGGAGAAGCTTGCTTCAGAGTTTTACCAACAGCAAGAGCCAGCAGCATACATATACTCATAATAAGTATATTGAGCAGTGGTAGTTTTATAAAAGCGAACGATATGTCGGCCTGATAAACAGCCAGGAATATTAGAGATGGAAGAGCAATATAGATAATGATCTGATTGATAACATGAACATCTTCTCTTTTAAGAAAAGATGTCCGCCTTAATAACCAACCAAGTACGATGATGATGACAACTGACGGTATAAAAGTTAAAAGTTGACTCAACCTAAGACTTATCCTCCTTGGGTTCCTTTAGGTAATGTTTTAAAGATTCGGTATACGGCGGATTCAGAATACCACCTTCACTAATAATAGCAGTAATCAGACCCCCGGGAGTTATATCAAAACATGGATTCCATACGTTCGTATCGCTTGATGCCACTTGCTTACCCGAAAAATATATGACTTCTTCATCCGGTCTCTCCTCAACCGGAATATCCCCACCCGTGTTGATCGAAAAGTCGAATGTAGAATCCGGAGCAACCACATAAAACGGCACACCGTGCTCCTTGGCAAGTACAGCAACATTATACGTACCTATCTTGTTAGCTGTATCACCATTTAATGCAATCCTATCTGCGCCGACAAATACAATATTGACCTTACCTTGTGACATTAAATATCCGACAGCTCCATCGACGATCAATGTAACCGGGATGCCAAGTCTTTGCAGCTCCCACGTTGTAAGACGCGCCCCCTGCAAAACAGGTCTTGTTTCGCAGGCAAACACCTGGACTTCTTTTCCACTCTCGAAGGCCGCTCTGACAACACCCAGAGCTGATCCGTATCCTCCGGTTGCCAGAAATCCGGCGTTGCAATAGGTTAGAATACTATCTCCGTCATCAACAAGCTTTTGACCGATCTGACCAAGTTTTCTGTCACTTTCCTCGTTTTCCCGATCAATATCAATAGCTTCTTGTATTATCATCTCTTTAAGTCTTTCAACAGATATGTTTTTGTTCGCTGACGCTTTATTCATAATACGATCCAACGCCCAGAATAGATTAACAGCAGTCGGTCTTGTCTGCGCCAGAATCACACTAGCCGCATCTAGTTCTTCAACAAGATCATGCACTTTTTCAGCTTTTGAATTGGAAGCAACCATCGCTAGCCCATAAGCTGCCGCTAGTCCAATGGCTGGCGCTCCCCTGATCTTGAGTTCCTTGATGGCCCTGGCTACATCTTTAAAATCGCCAGTCTCGATATAGACAGTTTTAAGTGGAAGCTTGGATTGATCGATCAGCCGGACCTGTCCGTCTATCCATTCAATAGCTCTTAGTTTTTTTTCTTCGACCATTACGACTCCTACAACAGCTACTGTTTAATCATCAAAAGGATGGATGATTATCTTGATGCATTCCTTTGTGTCTGCTACTAATTCGAATCCTTTCCCGATATCTGTTAAACGTAATCTATGAGTTATAAGATCATCAACAACTACTTCACCATCACTTATAAGTTTAAGTGATTCACTAAGATCTTGCGGAGCAGCTCCATAAGAGGTCATCAAAGTAATCTCATTACGCCATAACTCTGTAACCGGTACCGGTATGTCGATTCCCGGCTCAGTCGGCGCGAATAGAATAACTGTTCCGCCCCGATCAACAGAATCAATCGCCTGGTTGAATGCCGATGGAGCATTTGTACAAACAATAGCAACATCGGCCAAGCGCCCCTTGTTTACATCCGTAACTGTCTTGCTAATATCCTCTTTTGCATTTACAACCTTGGTTGCACCACATCTCTTAGCTGCTTCAAGCCGGTACTCGCTGACGTCGGTAGCTATTACCATGCCTGCTCCGTTCGCTATTAATAGCTTGATGTGCAACAATCCCGATATGCCGCTTCCTAAGATCAAAACAGTAGCCCCTTCAGCCACATTGGCCAGTCTTTGAGCCCTGACGATACAACCAAGAGGTTCAATAAACGAGGCTGCATCATATGAAACACTGGCCGGAAGCTTGTATACACCACTCTCGACGTTTATTCCGGGAACTCGAACATACTCCGAAAATCCACCCGGATCAAAATTCGTGTTGTGTAATGTCTCACAAGCAGTATGATGACCCTGACGACAGTAGCGGCATTCATTACACGGAACATGGTGAGAAACAAAAACCCTGTCTCCCGGTTGATAGTCCTTGACATCTTGACCGACTTGAACAATCTCTCCGGCGATCTCGTGGCCAAGTACCAGGGGGGCCTTCTTTAACCGGTACCACTCCATAACGTCTGAACCGCAGATACCACTGGCCATCACTCTGACCAGTAGTTCGTCCTGGCTAATAACCGGTTTTAGTCTTTCTTCAATCCTCACATCGTGGTTATTGTAGTAAACAGCGACTTTCAAGATATCTCCTCGTGATAGTAAACAGTTTGCAGCAAGAGGTCAGTAGACCTAGTAAATCTGGTATTTAATGCAGAAAGCGTAGACCTTTAAGGGTTTGAACATTGACTAACTAATCATTGTCACAAACCACTGACTGCTATCTACTCACTTTTTACTTTCTTCATATATTTGGAGAGCCGGACCAACATCGGCATTATCATGAACTATAGACCTGACAGCTTTGATCATTCCGATCGGAGAATCTGACTGAAAGATATTTCGTCCCATATCAACTCCGGAAGCGCCACTGCTAATAGCATTATATGTAAGTCCCAGAGCCTCTTTTTCAGGCAGTTTCTTGCCACCGGCCATAACTAAAGGCACAGGACATTTATTTACTATGTCCTCAAAACCATCACAATAATATGTCTTTACCACATGAGCGCCCAGTTCAGCAGCTATACGGCAGCATAGACCTAAATACCGCGCGTCCCTGGTCATCTCCCGCCCGACAGCTGTTACCGCTAACACCGGCATCCCATATCTTTCTCCCTGATCAACAAGCTTCGATAGATTCATAAGCGTTTGGTGCTCATAAGGTGAGCCTACATATATCGACAAGGCGACACCGGAAGCATTAAGTCTGATCGCTTCTTCCATCGAAGTAGTAATCCCTTCATTGGATAACTCTTCTCCCACGATGCTATTGCCTCCGGAGACTCTTAGAACAACCGGAGTCTGTATACCTACATCAATACACTTGCGCAGTACACCGCGTGTCGGCATCAAAGCGTCGGCGAATTCGACCAGTGGAGAAATCGTCTCCTCCGGCTTCTCAAGGCCGGATGTCGGTCCCAGAAAGTATCCGTGATCGACCGCAAGCATGACAGTCCGCCCGGATCTCTGATCAAATATCCTCGCCAACCTGTTTTCCAATCCCCAACCCATGATAGCCTCCTTGAATATCAACTATTAAACATGATTAGAGTTGCTAATTACTAATTGCAAATTACTATTCTATGTTCCCATCTCCCACGAATGAAGGTATTTATCCTGTTCAGATGTGAGTTTATCAATACCTACATCCATCGAGGTCAGTTTCAAACGCGCTACTTCATGATCTAACTCTTCAGGCATTGAATAGACATTATTATCGAGGTCACTTCCCTTTTTCACCAGGTATTCAGCTGCCAGAGCCTGATCGGCAAAACTCATATCCATGACTATTGCCGGATGTCCTTCAGCCGCAGCCAGATTGATAAGCCGCCCTTCTCCTAAGAGATAAAGACGACGACCGTCAGACATCTTGTACTCATCGACAGACTCTCTGATCCGCCTCTTTGAATCGGCAAGTTTTTCCAGAACCGGGATATCTATCTCGACATCGAAGTGTCCGCTATTTGCCATGATCGCTCCGTCTTTCATCACCTCGAAATGCTCTTTTCTCAAATTGTGGATATCGCCCGTGACTGTCACGAATACATCGCCGATCCTGGCTGCTTCCAGGCTCGGCATAACTCGATATCCATCCATAACAGCTTCCAGTGCCCGCAGGGGATCGACTTCAACAATCGTCACATTGGCGCCCATTCCCTCAGCGCGCATGGCTACACCGCGGCCACACCAACCATAACCAAATATAACGACACTCTTTCCGGCAAATAAAATATTTGTGGCTCTCAATATACCGTCGATTGTACTCTGACCGGTACCGTACCGGTTATCAAACAAGTGCTTCGTTTGAGCATCATTTACCGCGATAACCGGATACAGAAGAACATTATCATCAGCCATACTGCGTAAACGGATAACACCGGTCGTAGTCTCTTCAGTCCCACCGATAACCTCTGACAACTGGTCTTTCCGTTTTGAATGAATAGTCGAAATAACATCAGCCCCATCGTCCATGGTTATTTGAGGACGATGGTCTATAGCCGCATTTATATGTTTATAGTATGTCTCATTATCCTCACCTTTAATAGAAAAAACAGGAATCGAGAAATCTTTGACAAGCGAAGCAGCAACATCATCCTGCGTGCTTAAAGGGTTCGAGGCACACAGAGCGACATCTGCGCCCCCTGCCTTCAATGTATTCATGAGATTAGCTGTTTCCGTTGTCACATGAAGGCAGGCGGACAGTCTTATGCCTTTCAGTGGTTTTGCTTTCTCGAACCGCTCCTGGATAAGTCTTAGAACAGGCATCTGCCTTTCCGCCCATTCGATCCTCAGTCTGCCTTTGTCGGCCAGACCAATATCCTTTATGTCATAATCCAAACCAATCCCTCCTAAATAAGAGAACCTTGTTTTCGAATAGTCAACTATCCGTAATTAGAAACCGCTTACTTATGCGTTTTGGTGCTACTTGTGTATCTTCAAAGATCCCACGCTTCCGCTCTGCCACACATTATCAAGCGCGCTAGCTCACGGGAATACTAGGTGCTTTTAGCTAGTTCTTCCTTCAGGTGCTGGATCTTATAAACAGGTGAAGGATCTATGCCTTTGAGGACAGCCAGATATGTGCTGACAAAATCACCTGTGTAGATCAGCGATAACAACTGTGCCAACCTCGATTCCCCTTTTGCCCAGACTTCAGAAACACCACCTATACTATCCTTCATTATTGATATAGTGATCCCCACACGCTTCGTTATTCTCCGGTGCTCATATGAAGAACGCAGGATTATTATGTGAAAACTCTTTGATATGTCTCTTATTTGCTCCCAACCAAGAAGCTCATTATGATCCAATTCAGAGAAAACATGCCAGTAAGCCGGAGATTTTCCATTCTCGTTAAACTGTGTTTTCCAACGATAACATGCAGCTTCACCGATTCCTTCAAATCCATATATAATAGGCATTTTTCCCTGTATTTCTATAGCCAGTTTTTTAGTGTCGTTCTTATCTATAGGAACATCCATCGAGTAACGGTCGCTTTCGCTCTTTAGTACTTCCAGAGCTTCCTTGATATCACCTGACTGATCAGGTATGAATCCAAGCCTCTCCAAACTAACAAGAATGGGAAAGAAAATATATCCCAGGGCAGCTCTCGGTTGATGTCCGGATGGAACCTCTATGACCGGTATATCTGCACTCAATGCCCTTTCTTTTAGAGCGCCCCCCGATGTTATAACGATCAAGTTCGCTTTCCGCCGGACAGCCTCATCAAATGTCGACAAGGTCTCTTCTGTATTTCCGGAATAGCTTACCGCGAACACCAGGCTATCCTTCCCGATATGAGCAGGTAAATCGTATCCTTTGACCACTGCAAACGACACTTCAAGCTCCGGTTCAAACAAAAACCGGGCCATGTCACCGCCGACACCGGAACCTCCCATCCCCAAGACAACAATTGAATCGATCTTGGGCAGACTGACCAGTTCTACCCGCCGGGCTAGCGAAACCGCAGCTTGACACTGCGAAGCCAGTCCCTGAATATCTTCCAGCATATTCTCTTTGTCGATATCTTTAATACTTGGAACATCATCCAGGTTTAAAGACACCATGACATACATCCTCCTTGAACTAGGGAATAGAAGATTTCAAGATGATGACAGTATAGCAGAAATCAGGCTTTTTTAGCAGTAGGCTGAGGCAAGATCACTACAAAGTAGTAAAGGACGAGGCCTATGAGCATCAGCGACATGACTATGTTCATAACGAGGACGATCTGAGCAATGG
>SDBS01000995.1_pt1 | contig 28627 bp, 37 predicted proteins | sample 2277091 | NCBI WGS metagenome assembly SDBS01 (sample SAMN10404972, study PRJNA504765) | marine sediment metagenome | isolation source: marine sediment core GS10_PC15, 163 cmbsf | place: Arctic Ocean: Southern Knipovich Ridge | collected 2010
CCCTGAAATAAATTATATTGGACACGATTCAATAGCTGAAATGCCACCTGCATTTTCGTCAGTCGGCACTTCAATTGGGCACAGGTTCACCGCCTCTGGCGGTAATGATAATATCGGTGCAAGGATAATCGCTATCTCCACAGCTAATAATGAGAATATAGGCATTGATATTGAAGATATTTCAGGAGCTACGACAAATTTTGCTATTAGGACAGGAGCAGGTGACGTTTTATTTGGTGATGATGTCCTTCTTACTGATACTAAATTTCTTATATTCGACAAAACTTCAGGGAATGGGATTAAGGTAGACACCACAACTCCTACATTTGGTTTTGCAGATATTATAGGAGATCAATTTTCAAAGAATGTAGGGGCCACTAAACCTACATTGACAGCTTATAATGGTGCTGTTGATGTTTGGCAGTTTGGTGATGGTGATGAAGCATTTTTCAGTTACCACATTCCACATGACTATGTTGCAGGAACAGACATACATTTACATATTCATTGGAGTCAAAATGCAGCAGGAGCTACAGGAGGGACTGTAGATTTTAAATATACAGCAATCTATGCTAAAGGACATAATCAAGACGAAGCACCAGGGTCATTTACATCAACACCAATTACAGGAACATTTTCAAGCATTGATATAAATGATGGTGGTTCAGGACTTAATCAATATCAGCAATTTCTGACAGAGGTGACGATATCAGCAGCCACTGCAACAGCAGCATTATTTGATAGAGATGATCTTGAACCTGATGGTGTAATAGAGTTGACATTTGAATTGACTACAAGTAATTTAACAGGAACACCATCTACTCCGTTTGTTCATTTTGTTGATCTTCACTATCAGACTACAGGATTGGTAGGAACTAAATCGAGGACACCTGATTTTTATGTGTAAGAAAAACAAAAAGAAAAAGAAATGTTTAAGGTGTGGAAAATGTTGTGAGGTTTTTAATCCTTATAGAAAAGATAATCAAGGACCTTGCCCCTATTTGAGATGTATATTTGGGAAAGCGTTTTGCAAAAAACAGAAAACAAAAATTAAAGCCTGTAGAGAATATTTCTGTAGTAAATGTGGAGAAACAGAATGAGGATAATAATTGACATATCAGATGTGCCTTTGGTAGATAGGGTCAAAACTGCTTACGTAGATACTTATAGCTACCAAGACTTGATTGATGACCCTAATGATCCGAAAAAATTAATCGATAATCCCGAAACTATAGAAGACCTTATAAAGAAAAAACTTCTTGAGACGCTCGAAGCAGTGACCAGTAGTTATGAATTGAAGATACAAAAACAAAACCTGGTTAAGAATTTTCAGAGGATTGATTTAAAATAGAAGAGGAAACGGAAGAATTATAAATTAAGTATTGACAAGCGAATAGAAATTGTTAAGATTATAGAAACGAATTTTAAATTTAGATTTTGGGAGACCCGACATGAAAGTATCGTTATCAAAAGTAAAAATGTATGATATTGACGGTAAAGTAGCTAAAACAACAAAAGAAGGAGCTTTACATAAACTCATAGCTAATATCATTTATACCAAATGTAGAAATTTAGATTTGGTAGATATTGCTATGCAAATGAATAAGGGCTTGACAGTAGAAATGGCTCCTGCTCATGTTGCAGAATTAAAATCTTTGATAAATGACCCTGAAAATGGGGTTTTTTCTTTTGCACAGAAAGCTATCTTGGATTATATAGATGATATCGAAACACAAGAACGTAATAAAAATAAAAAAGATGGAAAGTCAAAAAGAAAGAGAAATAGGAAAAAGTAAACAATAAAAAGTAAACACTATGGCAGCAGAAATTGTAATAGGATATGTTCGATCACAGAGTAATATTACTGCTGATGTGCTTACGCCAGCAGGAGTATTGCGTATAGCAGATATCCCATGTCCTGAGTCTTTTTCTGGATCAGGAGTATATATAGGGGATTTTCCGACAATTACTCCTGGTGATACAATTCAAGCATACCATTCTGGAGTATTTTTAGGTAGTACTGTCTATGAAGACAAAGCAGCGTTGGTGACAACCATATTAGACCCCGATCCTGCTGGAGGGACTACTACAGATGCTATTTTTGATATGGTAGCAGGATCTTCTGACGATGATGAATATCTTAATATGATTGTTACTATAGTAGATATATCAGGGGGGGTTACTGTTACTCGTAGGGTCATAGCTTATGATGGAACAAATAAACGAATAACGCTTGATTTTCCAGCGGAGTTTCCTCTCGATGTAGCAGATAAAGTGACTATTTGGGCTAACGCTTATGATAGTTATTCTGGACCCTCAGTAGTCGAGATAACTTCAGGGGTATGGGATGCTCAAAAATCAGATCATAGAGTTTCTGGGTCAATGGGTCTAGCCCAAGGAATACACGGATGGCAAGGTAAATAAATTCAACTAAGGAAGGATGAAGTAAATGGCACACGGCAATAATCACGCAAAACAAATTATAATCGATCAAGCAACCAGTTTAGCTGAAAAGCTACAGAATGGAGACTCAAGTTGTCTAAAAACACAAGGCAGAGCAATAGGACTCCTTGTACTGATGATAACTCCTTTGTATAAAGCAGAATTCGTGACAGTGGACGAGTGTAAACAGTCGCATGATAAGATGTTAACAAATAAAAAAAAAATTACCAAAATAAAAATAGGGCCTATAGTTATAGAAGGTCCTTTAACCACCACTATACTATTACAGAGTGGACCTATACTTTTCTGCGGTATTGTTGTATTTTTGGTAGGTAAAATACAAAGTTGGTGGTAATATGCTACTTCGTTCCCCGGCAGGAAATAATACAAGTATATCCAAACACGCTCAAGGCTCTCTAAAGTTGTCCATGAAGAAAGCTAAGATGCAAAATCCTCTAGTTTTATATGCTCAATCTTTTGCGGGTGAGGGTGGGATATATAGATGGGCCGAGGCTTTGGGATTTGTACCTAATCATCAGCAGTTAGAAGCTATGGACGCTTATAATGAGGCTGTAATGGGAAGAGGAAAACCCAGAATAGCTTGTCGAGCAGGAAAAGGTCCTGGAAAAACAAAAGTTACCGCAGTAATATTTACTCATTGGTCTGTTACGAATAATAAAAGTGCTCTGATTGTAACTGCTCCTGTAATGAGACAGGCAAAAGACGTTTGGCTGGCTGAAGCTAAGTCTACTATATATGGCAGTACTGCTGACAAAAGAATAGGGAAACTCTTTGATTTTGTAGGTATGGGTTATGGTATATTCGGTGCAAAACCCGCTGAGTGGGGTTGTCAGGTTATTACGGCTCTTTCTAAAGAAGCATTTCAGGGACTACATAGATTGAATTTGGCGTTTTTAGAGGAAGAGGCTTCAGGAGTTAAGGCAGAAATATCGGGAGCTATCAGGGAGACCATATCCAACGCCCCTGGTACATGGCTACATTTTAGAATAGGGAATCCTAATACCCGGTTATGTGCTTTCTTTGATAGTTTTCACAGTGAAAAAAGCAAATGGAAATGTCTACATTGGAATACAGAAGAAACTGAAGAGACTCGATATTTTTCAAGGGACCGTAATGTAGATATAGAGGAGGAATTTGGTAAAGATAGTGACATTTATAGGATTTCTGTTCTCGGAGAATTTCCAAACCTCGATCCTAATTGCCTTATCTCAGAGGAAAATCTTGACCTTTGTTGTACTGATGAAGCTAAATATAATGCTGTCTATGTTAATCCTGATCGTAAGAAACAGATAGGTTCAGATTTAGCCAGGTATGGAGGAGATGAAAATGTAGTAGTGCCTAGAGACGGGGGTGTATTATTAGATATGTGGGCACGTAAAACAGACCCTAATAATGCTATAGATCGTGCGATAGCGATGCAAGATCTTTATGGTTGGTCTAATGATGAATGTGTTCATGTAGTAGACACTTCAGGTATGGGTGAAGTAGCTGTAGGGGCTATGGGGGATGCTAGAAGGATGGGTAGAAAAGTCCATGAATTCTATGCTCAGAATACACCACATAATAGTGAAAAATATGAAAATAAAATATCAGAAGCATGGTGTATGTTCGCTAAATTGACTAAAAAAACTTGGATATATTTAGGAAAAAAATTAGATAAAAAACTTAAAAATCAACTTACTACCAGAAGATATATAGTGACACCTAAAGGTAAAATCAAAATAGAAAGTAAAGATGATTATGCTGAAAATAACAAAGACTCAGAAAACGGAACAATAGGTAAATCTCCCGACAGAGCAGATGCTGTTGTAATGGCTTTTTACGAATATGCCGTAGAGTCCTCTAGAATAGCTTCTGGTGGCTGAAAAAGATTTTTTTATTTTTTAATATTTTTACTTGCATATATATACATGATACCTATAATACTGATATGTTTAGTATACGTTGCAATAAAACCGAGAAGAAAAGAGATATTTTGAAAGCCAAAATAGGGTTTATATCTCTCTGTCCAGCAGGTGCCAATACTATCCGCACAATGTATAAAGCTGATGGTAAAAATGAAAATATTAAATTAGTCACTATTAATAAAGATATGACCGAACAGGGCGAACTTGTGTGTGTGGTATATGCCCCGGATATAGTAGATACTCAGGGAGATATGGCTTCGGAAAAGGTGATTAAAGAGTTTGCTTATGATTTCGCCAAAAGTGGTGGAAACATAGATATAATACATAATGAAAAAGCTCTCGATAGTAGTGACATCTTTATAGCCGAGAGTATGATAATCCAAAAAAACGACCCTAGATTTTCTGATATGAAAGATTATGCAGGTAATGAAGTAGATGTTACAGGAGGTTGGGGAGTTATTTTAAAAGTCGAAAACGAAGATCTAAGAAAATTATATAGATCGGGAGAATGGGGCGGGATCAGTATGGGTGGGACGATGATAGTTAAAGATGTGTCAGAAGAAACTAGCGTAATTAAAATGTTGAAAGAGTTACTTCCTTCAATTATTAAATCGAAACAAAAAGAAAACAAGTCGGAGACAGACATGGAACTTACGAAAGAAAATATCATAGAAATAGTAAAAGCAGTCAAAGAAGCAACTACGGCAGAAAAGACTGAAGCTGAAAAAGTCGCTAAAGAAGCGGCAGAAAAAGCAAGTAAGGAACAGGGCGACAAGAAATTAGGTCTTGGATTTACACTTCCTGTTCTCAAGTCTGATCCTACCGAAGAAGATATAACAAAACATCGTAAAGTATTGAAAATCTTTGAGCTTTCTAAAGCTGTAGACCCTAACAACGCTACTGCTTTATTTGAGTTTGAACAACAGGCTAAAGAGATTGCCGATAGTAAAAACCTGAGTGAGACGTTAAAGAAACAGGAAGGCTCATCTTTAGAACGGTTCTTCACTACAAATCAGAATGTAGGCGATGTTACAAACAAGTCTGACCACGGAGCCAAAGAGGGGGAAACTGAAGCTGGAAATAGCATATTACAAAAGATGGATGAAGAAAAGAAAAAGAAAAAAATAGCGTAACCACACAAAAAAAGTATAGAAGTTAAATAAATAAATAATAGCCCAATAATGGAGAGTTTAGATTATGGTGCAGATACGAAATCCACAAGCCCTTTTTGGTACTGAGGACATACTGACCCCTAACAAAAGGATAGTCAGTGAGTTAGATATTAATGTGACAATCCCGGCTGCGAGTGCTGCGACTGCATTAGGTGTAGGTTTTCCTATGGCATTTAATGAAAGTACGGGTCAACACGCTCCCTGGATAGCTCCTGATGCTACAGTAGTAGTTATTACTCTTACTGGAGCTACTGGCGGCACGTTCACAATTACCGTAAATAGTGCAACGACTTCTGCTCTGGCATTCAATGCTTCTGCTGCTACGATTACTGCGGCTTTGAAAGCTATAGGTTATGATGTTTCTGTAGTCAAAGCTACTCTAGTCTACACATTGACATTTGACGGTGAAGCTGAGATTATAACATTGCCAACAGTATCAGCAGATACTTCTTTGGCTACAGGCGATGTTACAGAAAGCGTTACAGTAAACGACGGTACGGCACAGGTAATCGATCCTACGATTTTGAATTTTGATATGGAAGACCGTACCGGTGGTGATTTTACAGTAACCTACAATGGTAATGTAATTAGTCCAGCCATAGCTTTTGGGGCTACGGCACCTGAGATAGCGGCATTAATTGTGGCTAATATTCCTGTGGCACCTCCTGCATCAGTAACTGTAACTAGGTCAGTAGGCGGTAATGAAATCTCGATCATCTTTGATGACGAGGCAGATCTCTTGTCGCTGCCTACGATAGATGCTGACGGGACCGGTTTGACTGGTGGCACAGGAGCTTCTGCAACTGTTGTGGTAGGTAATGTACTATCTATAGCATCAGCGTCTGATGTGGTGGTTGATGTAGGTACAGCTACTGGTGGTACCTTTACGGTTACAGTCGATGGCCTCACTACAGCAGGGATTGATTTCGATGCTACGGCAGGAGAGGTAGACACGGCATTAGCCGCTATCGGTTTCTCAGTCACAACCGCTTTAGTAAGTACGGCATACACCATCACATTTGATGTTTTGGCTCAGATAGTTACACTTCCTGTTGTAACCGGAAGTATAGCAGCATTGACGGGGGCAGCACTTACTGTCGTAGAAACTACCGGAACCTCTACTAACGGTACGCATAATATTAGGGGCTTTATTCATCCTAATACGATGCAGTCGGGTACACAGACAGGCACGTTAGCCTTAGTTGTGCTAACAGGTTCTGATACTGTATGTACGGCTACACAGACTACGCCCCACAGTTTAATTACGGGTATGTCTATAACCGTTTCAGGGGCCACGGAAGCTAAGTTAAATATTACGGCGACTATAACTGTAACTACCCCCTTCTCGTTTACATATACTGTGGCTGCTGTGGCTGGAGGCACCGTAGATTCTGGTATATATACCACAACTAATGATATTATGACTTTGATTATGGTCAGAGGTACAATTCACGCTACTTTACCTGAAGGTCTGGTAGCATCTGGCGATTTAACTGCTCTTAGGACCGCTCTGAAAAATGACCTGATTGAAAAAGGTATTACGGTACAGGGACTAGCCGGTAGGTTCTAGTCTTAAATTAAAATAGTAAACAATAAAATAATAGAATAATAACTAGTTTGGAGAATAACGATGCCAGCAAATCCGATTGACGCATTAACAGATAGAAGAGTCCTTAATCGTATAGTTAATGAGAGGATCAAACCGTATACGGCTTTGAGGAATTTATTATTTCCTCCGTCTACGACAAATCCTCTGACTGAAGAGACGGCACAGGTTGATGTATTGAAGGGGACCTTTGGAATGGCACCGTTTGTTAAAATCGGACAAAAAGCTATTATTATGGATTCTCTGAACGGTACATCGTATACGGTAGATACTCCGTTCATTAACATCAAACGACCTTTGAAGTGGGGTACACGATTTGCTAAGAGACAGGCCGGGCAACAGGTTTTCACTAGTGTAGATCAATCACTGGCTATGGTACGTGAAGCCATAGAAAGAGATATGGATATGCTAAACACTCTAATCGATGATAGAGAAGAGTGGATGGTAGCTCAACTTCTTACCGGAGAGATTTCATATTCTTCTGAAGGTAATGACAGTTTCATCATCAATTCTGGTAAGCCGTTAGCAAATACATTCTCTGTGCCTCTTGCATGGGCCGGAGGTTCTGCTAAACCTCTGGAAGACATTAAGACTATGAAACAGGTGGTATCTACTGTTCGTGGTGCTATTCCTAACATAGGCATCTGTGGGGCTAACGCTGCTACCGCTCTTCGTGATATGATATCTACGACTGCTGGAGAACTTGTATCTGTTATAAATACTCGCTCTGGGGTTATTGCGGCAGAAAGACTTAATCTTCTGAGTCGTATATCAGCAGATGGTATGATTCATATAGGCAATGTTGGAGATGTAGAGTTCTTCGAGTATCTGGGCACGTTTAATCCCGATGACGGAGGTGCTGCTACTGCTCTTATCAGAACAGATTATATCGAGTTCTTCTCAATAGAGCAAAGAGCAGTAGCTATGCGTGAGTTCATGTATGGGATGATTCCAGATTTAAGAGCTATCATGGCGGGACAGGCAGTTACTCAGCGTTGGGTTGATGTAGATGCTCCTAAGTTCGATCAAGGTTCTTTCCAGGCATTGATTATGTCTAGACCTCTGCCTTGGTTCTTCCGCCCGGATTGGAATGTAAGTATGAAAGTAACCAATATTTAATATTGGTAAGATATAAGGGTAGACTCCTATAAAATGGTGTCTGCCCTATTAGTGTAAAGCGGTAAAGTGAGGAAATATTATGGCAGAGAAATCTTATATTTGTACTTCTATAACAATAATGACTTCCGACAGAAGTATGATTGCTCCAGGAACACCTTTTGAGGGAAATAGGTTAAATGAAGTTACCCTCAAAAGTATGATAAAGAACAAAACTATTGTAGAGATAGATACTAACAAACCTATTCCTGTTATAAAGCAATCCCCTATAGGTAAATCATTTACTGGACCTAAAGAAGGTGTCAAAGCTACGGCTATTGATAGTACTAAAGTAGGTCTAACAAGAAAAGTTCCAGAAACTATTACTCCTGAATTATTGGCAGAAAAGAAAAAAATCAGAAAATCCCTTATTGCATTAGGTGCTGCACTTCCGCCACATAATTGCAGATTGGATACTTTGAAGAGTCGATTAACTGAGGCAGAAAAAGCTGCTAAAGAAGCGGAAGAAAAGGCAAAGCAAAAGACTATTCCTGATAGTGTTTGGGACGGAGATCCTGAAGAACTTAAGGATGTAAGTGAGGAGATACTTCTTACTATATATCGTACAAGATGCGAACAGTATGGATTAACTCTTGAAAAATTTGATACTGTGGAACTGCTTCGTGAGAAGTTATCTAGCGAATTTGTATCCTCTAAAGGTAATACTGGATAAGTTAGATGGCAATAGAACCGTTATATATAAGCAAATCTTTGCTTTTAGAACGATTAAGGATGTCTGATACATCCGATACAGACACATTAACTCTTATAGATCAAACCATAGCAGATGTTCGATTAGAGTTTTATAGACGTTTAACTTTGGCTAGAGCATTACAGATAGCTGCTTTTTCTTCAATAGAAAATCCTACAACAGCAGATCCTGTTCTTAGAAGTATAGCAGAAGTCACGGAATTCTATTGGGTCGTATCTAAACTAATTTGCATTTTGCCTACTATGTTTATAGAGACGGCGAATGCTATACAGAACAGTTTTAAAGACGTTCCTATAACAAGAGATAGTGAATCTCTCCAAAAGTTCATACAGTGTTTAAATGCTGTGGTAGAGCGTAATCTTGGATTGCTAGTGATTCCTGTAGATACAAATACCGGACCTATTAAAGTCTTTAGTACGGGTAGGGTAGATCCTTATATACTAACTCAAAATACTTTAGGTTTACCGATAGTGCTATAATGGAACTTAAAATAGTAAATAATACAGCTTTTCTATTGATGGATAAGGTTATATTGAAATGTAGAGAAGGTGTTCGTAGAGGGTTACTTGCAGTAGGTCCTGAGATTAAACGGGAAGTGGTTAGACTAATCAAGAATCCTCCTAAAACAGGTAGATTTTATGTCATAAATGGTCAACTGCATCAAGCTTCAGCACCTGGAGAAGCACCTGCTAACCTAACAGGGAATTTAGCCGCCAGTGTGAATCATACTATGACAGGAATTGATACTTTGGTCATAGGCGACCGAGAGGATATCGCTCCTTATGCTAAATGGCTAGAAGGGTTTGTGCCCAATAGAATCGCACCACGACCACATTTGCTACCTGCTGTTATCAGTAAAGCCAGAGATATGGAACAATATATAGAATTAGCTGTAAGGCGAGAATTAAAAGGTTAAAAATAGTAGAAGATAATAATGATAACCCCTAATGATGTAAAATTACAGTTAATGGCTGTTCTTCCACAGCACACAGACGAATTCTCTACTACTGTAGAGGGTGCTGCTTCTGTGGTATCTGGAGTTATTAGGGTAGTAAAAGCGGCTCATGGAGTGGCTACGAATGATGTCATAACGGCATCAAGTGTAAAAGCTATAGTTCCTGTATCTTTAGTCTCTTTTGATAGCGTTTTATCCAGGGCAACCATTACGACTTCTTTTGAACATGATAGGACGAGTGGGGCAGGAGATAAAGGAGAAGGCAATATAGCTACATTGTCTGGATTCGCAGATAGTAGCTATAATGGCGATTTCGCTATACTGTCAGCAACTCGGAACGCATTTGTAATAGCAGCAGATGCAGATGTTGTAGGTGCTTTAGGTAATCTCATAGAACCTAGGACATTAAACTTAGGATTTCAAACAGTAACAGTTTTAAATGATAGTACATTCACTGTACCGTTAGATGATACTCAGATACCAGAAGCTACAGTTTTTGATACATATAATTATGTTACAGAACAAAGAATACTTATAGCGGCTGACCCTACGAGAGCTAGTACTATATTTGGTCAACGTAGAGATACTAAACCAACATTATTTATTATTTTTGGTGCTGAAAATGCAAGCAAAGATAGAAATATTGTAAATGATGCAGTAACAACTGCCAACGCTCAGAATCCTTTAAATCTAGTATACATCCCAAATATTACTTTAATGGAAATAGCCTGTACTAAGACACAGCAATCTGCTGCTACAAAACAACAGCAAGTATATGAAGAGATTATACCAGCTATTCGTAGATCGATGTATGGGTTTGTATTTGGTAGTGATAATACTGCTATAACATTCGCAGGTGTAGAACAAGCAAATTCACCACAATTTTGGAATCAAGATCATTATGTACACATTTTTGAATATCAAGTCCCTTATAGAATAACAATAGAACAAGGACATAATAATAAAAATCATGTCTCATTCAGAGATATTATTGTAAAATCTACTATGTTTGATAACGAAGGTGCCTTAGTAGAGTCGTCAGCAGAAATAACAATATAAATTTTCGGGAGATCATTCGATGATTAAGAAAACTACAATAAATAATGACCATAGAATAAATCAAGATAAAAAAGTGAAACCTGAAAGATTTATCTTGACAAAATACAAACTTAATGCTAGTATTGGAGGACATATTGCAGGCGAGATTATTACTTTGGAATGCAGTAAAATAGGTGGTGTTCCTAAAGACAGATACTGGAGAAGAAGATTGTACGAAGCACAGATAGACGGATGTATGGAGAAAGTGCGTAAAGAACCTACACCTAAAATAGTAACAACGGCTCCAAAGCAAGAATAAAGTCAGAAATAATAAACTTTAAACCATATTAAGAGGTAATACATTATGATAAATAAGCCTGATATAAACATTTCTTTGACACCTGCTACTACAGTGTTGGGTATAGGCACTCGTAAAGATTTGATAGTTTCTCAAACCGCTAATGCTACTGTCAATGCTTTAGTCACTGGTCTTCACGACAAAACCCAAACAGAATTAGACACTCTTTTGACTGCCGGTTCATATAGTCGGGTTATGGTCCAACAGTGGCTCGATTCTAATCAGACGGGCAACAATGTAAAAGCAGAACTAGATATAATTACATTGTTAGATGGGGCCGCAGCTACAGCAGCTACTAAGATTATTACAGTGGTAGGTACTTCAACAGCAGCAGGAGTTTTGATTGTTAGCATTCTGTCTTCTAGACTATATAAGAAAAGCATCACGATACCTTCAGGTTCAGACGAGACAGCGATAGCGGACCTCATTACAGCAGCATTTGCCGCTACGGTATCTCCCTTTACTGTAGGTAATACGGCAGGAGTTGTTACAATCACTGCTGTAGATTTGGGTACTATAGGTAATAATTATGGTGTTGAAATTTCTGATATCCCTGTAGGGGTTACATCCATCGTGATTACCACTGGCGTTACAGGGGCTGTACCGCCTACTGTGACAGATGTTATGGATTTGGTAGGTAGTAGAAGGTATCAAGGGATTCTGTGGCCCACAGACTTAGTTGACAGCATCACTGAGGTCACAACAGATTTCCTAGACGATAGATTCAATACATCTAATGATATTTTAGACGGTGTAGCGTTTATGGGACTATCTGATACTCTTTCAAATCTTGCTACTGAGGCTAACACACACAATAGTCAATCTTTGGTACTAATAGGCAACGCTATTACAGGTGTAGATACTGCTAAACAAGGACCTGAGATTTTACATCCTGTGGATTGGACTGCTACAGAATTTATGGCCATTAGAGCAAGACGACTTTCAGAAAATGCGTCTATAAGCTCTGTAGTTACAGCTAATGCTTCTGGAGACCAATTCGGAGGTAAGGCTCTAGCATCATTGCCATACTTCAATACCCCTATGGACGATACTCCGGTAACTGCGTCTATTAATTTGTTTGATAACGCAGAGCAGGCTGAACTTAACGTGGATGGTTTTACTGTTGTTGGTCCCAATAAACCAGGCACAGATACTATAATGGGGACAGTAGTTACGACGTATAAAACAGACTCTGCCGGAAATGCTGATGTTAGTTTTACTTTGCTTAATTTTGTGGATACTGCAAGTGTAAGTCGTGAATTTTTATTCAATAATTTCAAAACCCTTTTCGCACAAAGTCGTCTTACAGATGGCGATTTGGTTGCTGGAAGGTCGATGGAGAATGCAGCATCTTTAAAAGCAGCGTTCAAGGGTTTGTTAGCTATTTTAAAAGATAATGTTTTGATCCGAGACGGAAGGACAGCCGATAAATTAGTAGAGGATAGTTTGACTGTTGTTCTTGATCTGGCAGGAAGGTCAGCTACAATCAATAGTGTATTACCTATAGTTACTCAACTGGAAACTGTGAATGTAGTCTTACAAATGACTTTTAAATTATAATAGTATAGAAATTAAAGCATTACTGTATAAGGAGAGTTACAGATGTCTATTCAAGCTCTAAGTGTACCAACAATTCAGGTTAATAACGATACTATAGGCTTAGTACCTAACACTTTTAAATATGTATCAGGTGATGGAGATGTCAATGTAAGGTCGGCATCTACAGGTGGGGGTAATGCTATATCTGTACATACGCAAGATGCTGAGACTATGTTTAGTAAGATTATGTTTAGTATTTATGCTACTACCGATAATCTCTCTAAAATACGTGATTGGAAAGCCAATGTAGCAGCAAATACAATTAATGCTGTTCAACGTAATGTAGGCGGAAAAGATTTCAGTGTTGCTTTTATAGGTGTTAGTATGACTAATGACCCGGATATAAATGCAGCAGCAGATGGTGTAATTGAGATTGAAATGGCCGGAGATAAGATTCAACAGTAGTGACCAGGTGTAAAGTATTAACCCGACGAAATATTTAATACAAAGAAAGTGGGATAGCTATATGATATTGGATGAAAGTTTTGATTACAAAATTAAAAGTCCTTTTCAAATCTCATCAAAAGGGAATTTTTTAACAGCAAAAACATTAGAATTTCAACCCCCTAACCCTATCATGGCGAAAGAAACATTTAAGATGTCACGATACTTTAGTGATATGAATAAAGAAGTAGCGGCTTTTGCATCCTCTATAACTGATAGTGATGCAATTAAAGAGGCTCAGGAACAAAAATTACAGAAACAACAACAAGTGTTACCGGGATCTGACATAGAAGCTATCCATGAGGAGTATAAAGACGGAGATGCTGAAGCAAAAGAGAAAAAATTACAACAGATAGAAGAAAATATAGACTCCACTACAGAGATGTTAAATATGTGTGCCAATATAGATTTATATGCTTTGGTAACTGATTTTGGTAAGATGGTTATATATGCTCATAAGTGTTTTATAAAGGCTGAAAATAGTGATGGTTCGGAAAAAACAGAACCTATGACTATAAGCCTTTGGGAAAATAATGTAAGTGCAAAGGACCGTTTAGCAGCAGCTATTAGGTATTGCTGTTTTTTCGACCTTGCTTCCAGTTCCGTAGGATAGATTGGATAAAAATAGCTACAGCGATAGCCGGGAGCGATTGTACTATAAATTACGAGAGTATTATGTGTATGGATATTATAGAAATATCTATGATTTATGATATTCTTTGTAAACGACAGGCAGAGATACATAAGAAAATAAAAACTAAATAAGGTATATTATGGCTTTGAATGCTGCTCAAATTGTAATAGTTGCTAAAGATAAGTATTCTAAAGTAGTTGAGAAGATGCGACGAGTCACAAAGGGGTTCAATACAAGTCTTAAAACATCAGGAAATTCTTTAATAAAATTTGGACGTAAGGTCTCAAAAGCTTCTACGGCTTTGGCTAATTTGCGAACAGGTTTTGCTGCTACAATGTTAGGCATGGGGCTTAGATCTGTTAATAAAGAGGCTTTCTTATTTTCAGAAGCTATGAATAGAGTAAAAAAGAATACTATGGCATCTATACCACAAATGAAAATGTTAGCTAATGAGGCTATGCGTCTAAACACTCAGACTAAATTTACAGCTATTCAAGCAGCGGAGATGCAAGGATATTTGGGGCAGGCAGGACTCAATGCTGAACAAATAAAAGGTTTGGGACCTAAAGTTCTTTCCATAGCTACTGCGGGGGAGTTAATGCCTCTAGCAGCAGCTAAACTTTTAAAAACGACATTAGCAGCGTATTCTTTGGATTTAGATAAATCAGTAGATGTTATAGACGATTTAGCGTTTGCTGCGACAAATGCTCAAATGACTATGGCCGATTTAATGAGGTCTTTGATAAATGTCGCAGGAACAGCAGGGGCTGTTAATATTCCTTTAAAAGATACTCTAGCTGTTTTGGCTGGAGTAGCAGAAAAAGCTGAATTAGGTTCAAGAGCGGGAACAAGATTGGGTATGACTATATTTCGTTTAGTGAAAGCTGCGGGAGAAGATGGGGGTAAGGCAGCAGAGGCACTGATGAATTTAGGAATACCCGCAGAAGAAATTTTTGAAAGTGTTGGAAAATTCAAGGAAGGAGGGCTAATACGATTTTTTGAATTACTTGATGAAAAGGGGGGTACTGCCAACGATGTTATACGGATATTTACACAGAGAGCGTCTAGATTTGCAATCAAAGTATTAGGTATGTCACAGGGTATGAGAGAATTTAGAAATAGGATGGAAGATACTAATGTTACAGGTAAAGCTATGGCAGATATTATGATGGAAGGACTATATGGATCAACGACTAGGGTTACTTCTGCTTGGATTAATATGAAGATAACTATAGGAGAATCTCTAGAATTTATAACTATTCCACTAAATAAAATGGTAAAGAAATTTGCTGATTGGGTAAAGGACCGACCTAAAATAGCCAAAGTTATAGGTTTATTTATGGGTTTTTCTTTCGTATTACTTACAATAGTTACCATTGTGGGTGTTCTGTTAGCTTCTATAGGCAGTCTTAGTATATTGTTTGGACATCTTGCAGTAACGACTGGTATAGCGACCAGTATGGGCACTGTAGGTTTTACAGCTATGGCAGCAGCTATGTGGGCTGCTTTATGGCCTGTACTTCTTGTTATAGGAGCTATTTTATTATTGGCTGCTGGAATAATTATGTTAATTGTTTATTGGGAAGATGTACATAAATGGATAAAAAAGACTTCTGACTCTATGATAAATTTAATGATGGCATTTAACCCTTTCTTAGGTTTAACAGTACTTTTAGTGAAACATTGGGAAAAAATTATAGGGATGTGGGAAAAAGTTAAAGGATTTTTTGGAGCAGATACAAAACATGAATTTACTTCTACAGGTACATCCGCAGATCAATTTGCTAAGGGTAATGCCAGAGGTGGTGCTGGAGGAAGTTGGGATCTGTCTGTTGATGTGTTTAATAGATCTCCAGATTCTATATTCCTAAAAGGGGGGGACGGAGGGACTGTTCCAATGAATATCGATAACTCTATGTATGGCGGATATGGTATGTCAGGAGGGTATTAGTGCCACCCATAAATCAAACCATTCAAGCGACATTTAAGGGAGTCCCTTTTAACATAGAGATTGAAACTCAAGAAGGGGGCCGCAAAGTAGCCATACATGAATATCCGGGGTCGGATAATAGATTCGTAGAGGATTTGGGAAAACGTCCAGGAATATTCAGAGTAACCGGATACATATCTTCTAAGAATAACGATGATTGGTTACAGCAAGCAAAACGGCTGACCACTGTTTTACAAGAAGATACTGAAGGAACATTAGAACTTACTATAGTAGCCCCCATCACTGTAAAGGCTCAGACATTTTCTAAAACTATAAAACAGATAGATATAGGAAGAGTCGATTTTAACATTACATTTTTAGTGTCTACTCCAAATCCTTCTCCTGTGTTAACTTTGAGTAGTACGCAAACAGTAGCATCTTCTGTATCTGATGTATTAGATGCTGCTGAGGTAACACTTTCAGAAACCCTGACAGTTCCTGATAAGTCTGTAGAATCCTTGGTTTCTGATTATGATGGCACACAACATATGAATTCTATTGCGATTGCCATACAAAAGTTGGGACAAGATATAGATACCGTTACTTCTCTTACAGATAATATCAGGGATAATATAAGCGAGTTCGTGAGAGACCCTATAGCGTATGCAGCAGCCATTTTCGACGATGGTGTACTAGGAGAGGTATTTAGTACTGTTCTTGTGTCTAGAACGGCTCTGACCGCTCTTAGTGACCTTCTCAGGATAGGATTTAACTTGGCTACAGACTTTGAATCTATAACAGAAGATGCACTACTTAACATAGAACAAAGTTTTAATATTCCTGAATTTGCAGATGATACTCAATATAGATTAACAAATAACAGCAATAGATTTGCAATAACAAATACAATACGAACAGGACTATTTGCTGTTTATTTACACCAGGCAGCGAGTAATGAATATCCTACAGATGATGATATAAATGATGTTATTGCGAATATAACTGAAGCTTACGAAAATATCGTGTTGATAGAAGATGTTTCACCGACTTTGGCTCTGTCTTTGGATATTTGTAGGATAGAAGCTCTTAATGTGTTGGAAACTAAATTACAAGTTACGCCTAATGTTGAAGATTTTTCGTTAAAAGTTCCTACGATAGATATAGAATTAGCATATAGATTATATGCTGAAGATTTTAATACTTCTGAAGACCTTACAGATAAAGCAAATATTTTAACAGAACTAAATGATATATTGCCAACAAGATATCGTGACACAGTTAAGGTGCTCAAATTATGACCTTAATTAAAAACGTCAAATTTATTTACGAAGATAAAGATAATATAGTTAAAATATCCAATACTAACTATAAGACGTTTAAAAGTTTTTTTGTTAAGAGGTCTATAGATGATGTCAGTGGATCATTTAATATAAAAATGAGTAGACCTGCTAATGATGTTACACCATTCAAAGCAGGAGATATAATCGATATAGTGTTAGACAAAGTTCAAGTAATGAGAGGTAAGATATACGAAATAGATCTTGAAGGTGATGCTACTTCAGATGATATTATACTTTCAGGTCGTGATATTACAGGAGATATAATAGATAGCACTGTCCCTGATGACAGTAAAGTATATACAGGAGGAGAAGGTGATGAAGGTGTAAGTATATTTGATATAGCAGGAAAAATACTTACATCTTTGGGTTTAGACGACATAATAAGAATACGTAATGATTCTGGGGAAACTATAAAGCCTTTTACAAAAGAAGAGATTATTAGTTGTGAAACAGGATGGAGCGTAATAAAATTTCTATTGAAGTATTGTCGGAAACGTCAATTATTTTTGAATACAGATGCTTTTGGTAATCTTGTGTTTTTTAAAGCTAATGGAATTAAAACTGGCAATCAAATCATTAATGAGTTTAAAAATAATCAAAATAATGTAGTATCCTATAAAGGTAAATTTAATATTTCCGAAAGGTTTAATAGATATATATGTAAATCCCAAAGTTCTAAACGATGGTTAGGGGGGGATGATGCTACTGTAGATGCAGATGGAATAGCTATAGATGATAAAATATCTTTTGGTAGAGAATTTGAATTTAAAGCTGTAGAAAGTATGGATGCGTCAGAAGCACAAGAAAGAGCTAAAGAAGAAGCCAATGTTAGGAGAGCTAGAGGATTTGAATACACTGTTGAAGTTCAGGGTTTTAAGGACAGAGTTTTTTGGGCTGTAAATCAGTTTGTTAATATATCAGACGATAAGGTAGATGTGCATGGAGAATTTTTAATAAAAGGCGTGGAATATGGTTTAGATATTCGTAAAGGCAGGACTACTAAACTTGTTATAACTGACCGTGATGCTTATACTGTCCAGGCATCTATCAATAAAAAAGACAGTAAAAAACAGGGTAAGCGTAAATGGTTATTGGGTGATTAGAATGATAAAATTAGTTAAAGTATTATTTGCTAAAGATACAGGACTTTTCCAAAAGGTCAGGTGTGCTTTTTTTGGAAAACGACAAGATTTGAATGTTTTAAATCTGTATGGTATTAGTTTTAATCCACCTGGACATATAGACGAAAACGGAAAAACTATTAATCCGTCTTTTGGTGTAGCTTTTTCGGCTAATGGTTATGATGATGATATCTTTGTAGCTGTAGATAAGCCAGAGTTACGTTTTACTGGATTGCTTGAAGGCGAATTAAAGATAGGAAATTATCTTACTGGTGATTATGTACATTTTAAAGCCGATGGAACTATGGAGATTAAAGCAACGACATCAGTAGATATTATAGCTCCTTTAGTTAATGTGACAGGAAATGTTGTAGTGGCTGGAGACATTACAGCAAACAACTTTATAAGTACAGGTCTTCCCGGAGTGGATTTCAATACACATATACATACAGGAGATAGTGGCGGAGATACAGGAGTACCTAAATAATGGCTCAGGACCTTTTAATAAAGTTCTCAGATGAAACAAGGTGTTTTGACCTTGTTTTAGGTGAGCAAGATTTTAAATCTGTGGACGGTCTGGAGACCTCTATAGCGGTTCTTTTATTCACTGATGCTAGAGCAGCCCCAGATCAAGTAGGAAAACCAGAAAAACGACGAGGTTGGATAGGAAATATCTTGCAAAGTAGAGAATTAGGTGGTATGTTATGGTTACTGTCTCAGGCACGAAATACGCAAGATATGAGAAATAAAATAGTAAATTTTGCGAATGAATCTCTTCAACCTTTGATAGATGATGGAATAGCTTCTGAGATAATTACAACAGTTGAACGTGATGGAAATAGAGGTATAAAGTTAAATATAGAAATAATTGCAAAAGAAGGTGAATCATCGAAATTCGATTATTGGTTAGCTACTGATTTAGGAAACCTAATAGATGGGAATTGATTTACATAGTTTAGCTGAGTTAAACAGTATTGGAAACGCAGCGGTAAAAAGTAATTTACCGGAATTAGACCCTACTATTCCCGGTAGCATGGTAAGAACTCTGGTATCTGCAAACTCTATTTTGATATTCGCTGCTCAACGAAATATTCAGGCGGCTCTTGCCGACTTTTTTCCTCAAACATCTAGTGGAGAGTTTTTAGATTTTTGGGCAGAGATAAATGCTTTGACTCGTATTCCTGGAACAGTAGCAGAAGGAAGCGTGTCTATAATAGGTACACTGTCAACGTCTATACCGTTAGGCACATTGTTTGCTTCAGCAGGGAGCGAGAGTTACAAGAGTACATCTGCTGCTACTATAACCTCTCATGTAGGGTCTGTCACGTTATCTAAAGTAACTACAACTATAACTGCTGTTACTGCGGTAGTGCATAGTTTAGTAGATGGATTAGTGACTACTATATCAGGAGCAGGAGATTCTGACTATAATGGCGATTTTGTTATCAATGTTTTAGATAAAAACACATTTACATATACAGCGTTATCTGAGCCTACCGCTGGTACAGATTCTGGATCATACGCCGCTGAATATGCAGATATACCTATCGATAGCTTAGATATAGGAGCGGATAAGAATTTAGATGCAGGAGCGGCTTTGACTTTACAGACCGCAATTTCTGGGATAACAAGTGGTACATCTGCGTTTGCTAACAGAGATGGTATAACAGCGGGATCAGATTTAGAGAGTGATGAAAGTTTAAGAGAAAGAGTTCTTTTAGCTAATTCAATAGATCCCGGTATTTTTACGAGTGCTCAAATTAGATTAGATGCTCTGACAATTCCTACAGCAACTAGAGTGTTTATAACTAATCCGTTGACAGCTTTTACCACAGACGGAGATGATATTGTAACTAGAAGTGTCACTGGAATAACTAGAGTCACCACTACAGCTACAGCCGCTATAGCAGACACGACAGGATTATTTGCGGGGTCAGTCGTCACTGTTGCCGGTGCAGACCAATCAGAATATAATGGAGATGTTACTATTATTACAGTAGTAGCTAGTACGTCTTTTACATACACTGTAGCAGGTAGTCCTGCTACTCCGGCGACAGGTACAATAACTGTAAGTCTGGATAAATTAAAGAATATCCCTCAACCCGGAATAGTTTATGTCTTTGTTTTGGATGATAATAATGATCCACCTACACCTAGTTCTACGACATTGACTAATGTTAAAGCTAAAATCATATTAAAATTACCTGCACATACTACAGAGGATGATGTGGTAGTTGTAGGACCTTTCTTTGAGACTGTAGCAATAACCATTACAGGATTATCTCCCGATACTACAGCTATGCGTACAGCAGTACAAAATAATTTGGCTGCATTTTTTGAAGACAGTGCAGGTTTCGCTGAAGATATAAAAGTTAATGGATTGATAGCCGCTATACAAAATACACAAGATTTGGAATCGGGGGCATTTGTGGATGACTTTACATTAACTTCTCCTTCAGCAGATACGGCAGTGGGTAATGGATCAATGGGTACATTAGGGACGATAACTTTTAGCTAATGAGAGTCGAAACAGATTATAAACCGATAACAGATGACCAGCAGACTTCACTGCTTGCTCAGAGTATGCCTCAAGGTCGTGCCTGGAACGCCAAGGGAGATCCTGAGACTAATCTGTATAAGATGTTAAAAAGTATAGCTACAGAGATAAATTCCTTAGAGGCTAAAATCTTTGAGATGGTCACTGAATGGAATATCAATAACACGATTCTTCTTATTTCAGAATGGGAGGTTGCTGTAGGTATTCCAGACGCATGTAGAAATACGGCGGAGGATATAGCCACTCGGAGAACAGACGTTATAACTAAACTTAAAAAAGTACCCATCATCACAATAGCGGATTATCAAGCATTAGCTGAGGCTATAACCGGAGAACCTGCTGCTAATTGGAATATACGTCCAGGAATTGATGATTTTCCTGCTGATCCTCTTTTTAGATTTGTATTGTTGGTAACTTCTCCCATCGTAACATCCGCCGCTTTCGAGTATCCTTTCGGCAGTGGATTTGAGAGTGGTATAGGTTTAACGAGATCTGGCACAACAGTTACAGCTACTGTGTCAGATACAAGCACGATGGTATTGGGAGGTACGGTGATTATAGCTGGTGCTGTTGAATCAGAATATAATGGTAGTCATGTTATAGACACTATACCTTTAGGTACGACTTTTACTTATGAGATAGCAGATACTCCTGCATCTCCGGCTACAGGAACAATTACTGTAACATTTGGAATAGATCAAACTCAAATAGATGCTTTAGCTGCAAACTCACAATTTATTTTTGCTTCAAGTATAGCTTTTCCTGGGTATCCTTTTGCAGGGTCTTTTAGAACAGATATTTTAAATTGTGTATTTAGAAAAGTAACTCCGGCTAATGTAGTTGTAGTTTTTGATTGACAAATTTATTTAATAGAGGTACCATAGAAAAATGGAAGATATAACAGCTAAAATTCCTTATGATGGCACTACTACGCCTGTTCCGGCTACAGCAATACACGCAGCAGATGAATTTAACGATAGGCGGGTAGAATTTCAAGGAGCGGTAGAAGATAGTGCTCAGACTTTAGATTCTGCTGATCCAGGACAACTATCTAAAACGTTATTCGTTAATGGTGTAGCCGCACAGAGTATGTTAGATTCTGGGGCAGCAAATACAGTAGTTCTTACGCCTATTACTGGAGCTAACGGACTTAGGGTAGCTACTCCAGTAGTAAAGACTTATGATCTTTTAGATGGGGCGATATTTAATTTTGCTGCTAATGCCACTAATTCTGGAAATATGACAGTAAATGTGGGACAAACGGCAGGAACTTTGATCGGTGCTGAGTCTTTATTTTTAGAGGATGGTACTACTAATGTTCCGGTAGGCAAAGTCGTTGCTGGAAGATTTTATAATGTTAGGTATGATTTATCTAATACCAGATTTGTTCTTCTGAGTTCAGGAGTATTTACACCAGAACTGATGACAGGGGCTAATGATTCTGATGGTACTGTTACTGATCCAAACGGCTTGATTCTTAAATGGGGTAAAGCTTCCAGAACTGGTGTTGATACAACAATTACTTTTGCTGTTGCTTTCCCCAACGCTTGTTTTCAGGCGTTTGCTATGGGTGGTACGAATGCGGATGTATTGAGACATCCAAGTGCATATAGTCCAACAACAGCAAATTTCAAAGTTCAATGCAATGATGCGGCAATGACAACATTTCGATGGTTTGCAATAGGTAGATAAAAGGAATATTTGATGTCAGAGGAAAATAAACAAAGAGATCTTATGAAAGTAATAGAAAAAGATCCTCTACCTCCGCCTCCTGTAGTTAAAAACGGAATAGCCATAGAACCTGACGATAGAAATTCAGAAACTATACATGCAGTAAGTGGTGGTTTGTGTCCTCAGATATTTGGAAAGACTAATTTACACACTCTTTTAGAAGAAATAACGTCTAAGAAAGATGTCGAGATTACATATGAGATAAAATATACTAAAGAGAATGGTTCTGATAAAGAGGTTATGGTTTGTAAGGAACAGGGTGATGGTCCTCAGCCTACTAACCAAGATATTAGAACCTTTTCGGTTCTTACAGCTACCACTCTTATACCCCCGGTAGATGTGAAAGTAGCTAGATCACTTAAAGATATATCTCCTCATCATGCGTCTTGTATAAGTTCTATTTTAAATGCTATGATAGGTTTAGGGTTTGTCAGTACTGGAGATGAAGTAGAGAAAAAGAAAAATAACAATTCTGTCTCTGTAGCCGGAGCAGAAGAACAGATAGGATCTCTATTAACAGGAGAATCATTTATTGAATCTAAAGTCGATGAAGTTTTAGATCCGCTTACTATAGATGGATTCTTTTTGGAACTATCCAGAGCGGTAGAAGATTTCTTAGACGCAGGTACAGGTTATCTAGAAGTAGTTAGAGGACCTGATAATAAAATAGTGGGTATTAATTGGATACCTTATGAAGATTTGATGGCAGCGACTATTAGAGATAAGAACGGTAAAAATTGGGTATTTTATGTTTATCGATCTCCTCTTTCAAACTCTGATAGTTCTGTATCTAACCCTTCTGGGGATGGAGCACTATTCGGTACCAGTAGAAAGTATTCGATGTTCGGATTGAATAATAGAAAATTCGTCCACGATACTTTTCATAAAAACTCTACTACTGTCAAAGAGGGAGATATATCTGAGGTGATAGCTTTTAAATTACCTTCTAATAAATCCAGATTTTATGGATATCCAGGATGGTTGTCAGCAGCAAGTTTAGTGACACTCCTAGCATTGTCAATGCAATATAAATCAGATTTCTACACGAATAGAGGAGTGTTGGCTTACATTTTATCTGTCATGGGTCCTATGGACAAACCTACATGGGATACGATAAAGACATTAGTACAAGGGTCAGTAGGAGGAGGAAATAATTTTCGTAATCTTGCTATACAGGCTGACAATCCAGATACTAAAATAGATGTACATAAATTAGCTGGTTCAGATAAAACTGAATTGCAGTTTGTTAAAGATACGGAAGTTTTCGCACAAAATATAGTATCGGCACACCGAGTCCCGCCTGTTTTGGCTAATATCTTAATACCGGGCAAGCTAGGAGCGACTAACGAGGCTGTACAAGCTCTTGTGAGCTTCCAGTTGCTCAATGTAGGCCCTAAACAGAATATAATACAGCAGATACTAGGCAGGACTCTGGGAGGCAAAAAGGAAGGAGTAAAGGGTCTAGAACCAGAAGATTTTAGACTTCGTAAAATTACTAGCCAATTTAATATAGCCGGGCTAGATACTGTAGGCAGGATGCGAGAAGAAGCAGTAAATGCCACTAATTCAGACGGTTCACCGAGAAATGTAGATGAAGGTGTAAAAGACTAAAAATATTCATGTCTAACTTTACCGCTCCTCACCAGGCGAGCTTCCTTTGTCGGGAGGAAGCTCGCCACCTCTACTTATTTAGTTACACATAAATATTTTCTAATTAAGCAGGGGGTACATAATAACCAACTACATAGCTTATTTCCTGCTAGTTTTATTTCTACATCTCTAATGATACCCTTTTCTTTAGAGTGACAGTTACAGCATTCCGCTCCTGCTATATTCGTAGGTCTAATTTTCAATTCTGTTGTTATGTGCATAATTTTTCTCCGTCATATACTCTCATTAAACAATTGTTTCATTCTGGCTTTTATACTAGCCGGTCTTGCCCATATTCTCTGAAATCTTTTCCATTCAATATCTTCATCTCCTGATTTATTTTTCCAGAGCATAGCCATCGGCATAAATCCAACATACCACGAAGCTATTAACCGTTTTCTAGCATCTGCTATAGTATCTTTGGGCCAGCCTATTAATACATAACATCGAAGATGCTGTCTAGTGAAGTTAGCTAACCTTAATAATTCTCCTGCTCTCGTCAGGTGTTCAAAATCGTCGGGAGTGTCGTATGCGAAGAACATTTGTTTTGGTCTAAGATCCCATAACAAAGATATATGATCTAGTGTTAATCGTTTAGCCTCCAATCCTCCTGTAAAAGACACTGGTTCTGTCTGACCTTTTAACATATCGAATACTTTTTTAATATGGTCAGGAGAGCAAGCCAAAAGATTTGAATCCAGTATGTTATTTCCTTTTTGGATTGGAAGTTCTCTAATATCTCCTTCTCGTTTATTAACATCACAAAACCAACAATCATTAGGACATCCTCTTGATGTAAATACATATCCGGGTTTTAAATATTTGCCAGGAATAAATTCTCCTCCAGGGTCTCCCATAGCTGGACCACCTATTTTTACTGGTGCTACACTTTCCCATATTTTAGCCAGTCGTTTAGCTTCTGGAATATCGTAACTGAATGTGACACTGATATGTACTTCAGTTATATGACTATGATCTAAATCGGGATTAGGTGCATCGAAGAATACTAAAGGATCTTCAGGAGAGGCTGCTGTTTTTCTAGGAAATACTCTGGCGAACATTTATAATCCTTTAAGTAAAATTTATTTCCAACGTGTACTTCGGGTAGTAGCCGATAGCTGTAGATATTCAGCAGGTTCAGCGTCTGTACCAAATTCATTTTCACGCATCCACTTACCGTAGCGGTCATCGCTGCGGTGTTTGTCTTTGGCATCAAAAACTTTGAAGCCAAAGTAGGCCCCAAAATTCCAGATTGCTATAGACACAAACGGAACAACAACAAATGGTATCCTGATAACAAACCACGGCTCGTCACCTTTCCACGGATTCGAGTCCTTAATCCAAAACTTACGCACGGGCCGTATCATCTTACCAGCAAAGAGTTTAATGGTGATGCCCCATCCCTTTTCATCGTAGATTTTCTTATCGTGGTCGTACCACAGCCCACGCTCTGCTTTACAAAAAACCAGTTCAAGCAACCTGATTACTTTTTTCATTTTTCGTACCTTTCCTTATTACTGATCCACATGTGACCCCAGAAACCTGCAAGGAACACGGCCAAAGTAAAGTCCAGTTCTGGATACCACTTCTTCACAAAGCAAAGCAATATCCAACCCCCAACACCAATGGCCCAGTCAATTGCTGGTGGTGCCAGAGTCTGTACTCTCTGTGAAATAGTCATCTTATCCTTGTGGGCTAGTATGCCATCGTAGATAAGTATGCCTACTCCGATTGCAGCTATCAAATAGTTATTCATGTTTTTTCCTTTCTATGTTCACAACTCTATAGTCCTTTCTGTGCTCCATAAAGAGCCAATCCTAAACTATCATTTATATCCCAATAGTCACCGGGATTTATTTTGTCTATGGACCATTCTTCTAGCTCTGGAGCGATCAGTGGAAATATGTTTTTTACTAGGCCTTTGACCGGCGTTAGATTTAGGTGCATATATATCCTATTGTGGTGAGGTATTTTCTTTATCGTCTTTTTCCATACCATAGGCTGTAACAGATATAATCGAGTAGATAGGTTACTAAAAGCTCCCATCAGACAACCAGCTACCTGTCCCGTCGATAGGATGTCCTGATAGTTTACATTCGTGCCCCTCTTTCGCATTTCTTCTGCGTGTTTCATATTCTGAGACTCAATTACAGTGACAATTTCACAATTTTTTTCAAAGCTATGATATTCAGCTATTACAAAAGCTATGACATCTTGTATGAGAGCACAAGCACAACGAGCAGCATTAGCTACAGCCACATCGTCCTTACCTTCTTTATTACGTCTCAGGAAAACAGCTAAAGGTTTCTTCTGATCTGTAATTATAGTTGCATTTAGATTTCGCAGATCAGGGTCTATTCCTATGTATAATGTTTCCGGTTTCATATTAACCTTTCCAGTAATGCTGCTTGTTTATTTAAGCCACATGTACATTCTTCATTAGCTTCAAAAATATGACAATTATTTAGATGCTTTAAAAATTTAAGGCTTTCCCATACTGCGTGTTTTAGCCCGAATTTTTCATTGTCTGACCATGTATTTCCTATACAATAAAAATAACCACAACTACATACCATATAACCATCGGTAGTATCAAAAGAGTGTGAACCGGCACCAACTTCGTACTCCATACATTCGGTATGTATTAAAGGTTTTTCACATTCGGGGCAATTCTTATTTGTAAGCATTATATTTTTATCCTTTCCGCTGTGACTTTAAGATTGATGTTTTACATATGCTTTTTCTGCGAAATCTTCTGCTGTTTTATCACAATGTATATCGAATAATATCCTGCGTACCACGAAAAGATAGTCAGCAGCTTCATGTAAAGATTCAGTTAGATCTCCATTACCTACTTCTACGAGAGTATCTAAAGACTCTTCTAATAAAAATGATACTTTACCCTTGTCTCTGTCAGATATCTTCATATCCATAAAATTTCTCCTTTTTGCTGTGACGTTTAAGTATGATCGTACTTAAACAAAATCGTAGGTCCCACGAAAATGTTTAAGTAGGCCCATCTTAAACAACCAGCTACTTTAAACATATTTTCAAAATCTCGGTTTCCAATATTTATATGCTTTTTGTATCTCGACGGTTAAAAACATATTAGGTCGATAGGCACCCCGGACCCTTTGGGGACTAACACCTTTTCGTTTTAAATACTGATGTACTGCCTGTACTGATATGTTAAGCTCGTCAGCTACAGCAGAAACTTTAATAGACTTTTTATTTTTACAGCATTTAAGTTCGATCATTTTTTATCTTCTTTCTTAAATGGAACTAAATCCCATACGACTTCTAAGACTGTGCCATAAACTCTTTGTATTTTATCTATATAAAATACGTCTACATACCCTCTACCGTCAGGCAGCGGTGGTTGCCATTCTAGTCCTATTATGTCGTTATCACCTATTGTATAAATATAGGAACTATTACGCATAAATGTCGATAACATCGTCACACTTTTCAATTTCTGTAGTCTAGACATTACGTACCTTTCTTTTCTAAACAATACCAACCAATAACAGTCTCTGGCTGTACGACATTTTCTTCTAACCATCTTTTGTTTGGATTAGGGTCATGTAACACTCTACCTATACTATTTACTAATACAAGATGGGTACCGCCCTTAATAGTTCTTGATGGAACAGATGCCATAATACAGCCATTTACCAGATTTTTACGAGAGAATTTACCATCACTATTTACGTAGTATTCATAGTGCATATCGTAACCTAACCATCCTACAAAAGACCACAATATATGAAACCATTCCCTATCAAATAAGAGAAAATGAGGGACCTGAATAATTTCTAGTTCAAATAGTGAAGCTACACCGGCTCTTAAACAGTCTCCAGGTATCTTGCCCTTTTTTCGGGTATCTTTATATACTATGGTTTGGTATACAGGGATCATTTTTGCCCTATCCATTCTTTTCCGTAGAGAGCATATCCTGCGAAATTTCTAATGACCAAAATATTCTTCTTGCTGTCTACATCTGTTTCTCGCATGATTTTCTGTAAAGCTGTTTTATACTTATTCAAGTCATTGCTTACAGTTTTCACCTTTGTGTTCTTCCTCCACAGTTTACGTATAAGCCAAACCCAACAACGTATATACAAAATAATCAACGACAATACAAGTACTACGAAAATCATTACAGCTACCGCACATAAGATGTTTGCTATTATAAACTTTTCCATCACATTCCTTTCTTCGGTTTATAGAAATCTTTTAAATCTTGTACAAAACC
>SDBS01000996.1_pt1 | contig 28601 bp, 36 predicted proteins | sample 2277091 | NCBI WGS metagenome assembly SDBS01 (sample SAMN10404972, study PRJNA504765) | marine sediment metagenome | isolation source: marine sediment core GS10_PC15, 163 cmbsf | place: Arctic Ocean: Southern Knipovich Ridge | collected 2010
ATATGAATATGTCCCGTTCCCCACGCTGGCAGAAAAGGAGACGTTGATGCCGGTTTACAACGAGGTTCCAGATCTCGAGGCCCTGGAGAGGGGGTTGGCTGAGTTGGAGAAGACTGACCCTGCTGCGGTTCAGCTGGTAATCGAGAAGCTGATGGGCGATGTAGTGGGACTGGTGACGCGGATTCGGATGGGGTCTGCTATCGCAGCCCCTCGGGGCCTGGCGGCCCCTGATGTGGTGTTGAATACATCTGGACAGGGGGATGGTGAATCTGAGGGGACCCGGACCTTGATACCGGGTACCTGGCCCGAGTTGTGTCAGGGTGGGTCGGCATGAGGGGTAGCCCCCTTCGTAGGGCACAGGTCTAGTTTTAGGGGGTAGGCAAGGCCGTGGGGGGTATAGTGTCAGTTCTAACTGCTGGTGAGGAGACGCACCATGAGAATCAAGATACCGAGGCCCAGGCGTAAGGACCGATACGCATGGCGTAGTTGGTACGCCTGGAGGCCGGTCTTGATCGACTGGCATTTCGTCTGGCTCGAGCGCATCGAAATCAGGCGACTGAAGTCACTGCCTGAGATCTGCTGGATCCCGTTTTACCTGTATCGCTTCCCCGAGGGGGACTCGGAATGAGGGGCCACCCCCTAGTCGGGCCGACTGACCCCCTAAAACCCCCTCTACAGACCAACTGCGAGAGTTGCGGGGGACCCCCCTCCAGGATGGGTACCTGCCGGTACTGCGGGAGGGGGGCATGAGGCGTTCAGGCAGGACCACCAGAATGCTCGAGGCTGCGATTGAAGCGGCAGACCGGTGCGGGTACGTGTTTGTGATCTGCGCCAACTCCAAAGAGTGCGAACGCCTGGCCTGGCGATGTGCCAAGATGTGCGGCGTCGAGGTCGTCGGGATGCCGAAGGTCTACACCCAGAAGCGCGGGCAGATCACTTTCGAGACATCCCGCTCATGCCAACTGATGTGGGAGGACCTGCACGTACATGGAGCTTTTCCTGCGTGTGAGGTCATTGTCGACCACTACGCGATCGAGAGTGAGTTCGCCAAGATGCTTGAGATGCTGCACCGATTCGACCCCGAAGGCGCGCATGCCGAGAATCCCCATTACCCCGTCGAGGAGACGCAGGCATGACATTCGACAGGATAGAAGACGGGATCGACAACCTGAAATCCGCGATCTACGATCACGTGAGGCGCAAGGACAACGAGACCGACGCCGTGATCGGCCAGCGCAACGTGATAATCCGAATCCTCGAGAAGCGGGGTCTGTGGGCCGAGATCAAGGCCGAGTTGGAGGCCGAGCTCAAGAAACCCCCTCTGCACGGCGTGATGACGGGGATCTCAGAATGATGCGCAAGGCGTACAAGCCGTTTGACCGGCTGAACTGGTTCTGGGCCTGCGCGTGGTATGACTTCAACTGCGACACGGCGATCTGCTACCCGCTTGGGATTCACTGGATCATGCGCTGGGGCAGGACGGCCCATATCTGGCTGTTTCGGCGCTGGAAGCCTACTTGGTGGGAGAGCCAACTGTCTGACGCGAACCAGAAAGGTCGGCGCTACGCCGATGAGAGGTATCGCAAGTCATTCGAGACTGAGGATATTGCGCAGAGGATGCTTCGGAAAGATGCGCGCCGTGACTCCTACGAGAAGGGCTGGGATGCCGGCCTGAAGTGGATGGCCGAGGGGATTGGCAAACCCGAGGCAGAGTTGAAGGAAATGGCGCAGAAGTCCTTCAACGAGGCCATGCGATGAACTGCTCCGTCTGCGAAGTCGAGTTCACCCCTCCCGGCAAGAAGCGCTACGGGCAGCCCTTTCTGGTGCTGTGTCCTGGATGCCAGGATGCGGTAGAGGAGGCCAAATCCAAGAACAACGGCTGGCAGCGCGATAAGCCCTTGAATGCGGGGTTTTACAGGGTCATCCTGGGCGAATCGGAGGAGGCACCCCTGTTCTTCGAGTTGGTGTGCCTGGGATTCAACGGGCAGTGCCACGTGACCGGATCGGATCAGGAGGTGGGGACCTTGGTTCAGTGGTGGGATGCGAGGATTATCGCGCACCTGGCCCCGCCGGAGGGTGTGACGGTGAACGAGGCGCCGAAGGGGGATGGGGGATGAGCAATCGAGAGATCCAGACACCTGAGCGAGAGGGCGTTGACCGAGAGAAGGTCGAATCAGCGGCCCAGGCCGTTTGGCGAGCACTACCCAAAATCAAGTCCGAGATCTACATCCTGAAGATGGAAGTCGAAAAGATGACGTTGGCGGTCATCGAGGAGCTTCTGCAGGAGAGGGCTAGGAACGTCGTGATTTGCATGATGGACGAGATTGAGCGCCTGGGGTGGGGGAAGGCGGATGAATGATCCAGCCCACATCACGAGAAAGTCCGGCCACCGAATCATAGGGGAATGGACCCCCGAGAAGCCCACGGAGGCGGGGTGGTATCGGGTGCTTGACGGCGGGATTCGTGGCCTAGCTCGAGTTGAAGAGTGGGGCACGTACATCGTTGAATACGGCGGTATTGTGCCTGACGAAGATACCGAAGGCTGGCTCTGGGATGCCCGCCCGATCGACTTCCTACCCCTACCGGAGACGCAAGATGCCCCCAAAACCGAAGCGTGAGAGGCCGACGACCCTTCCGCCTACGGAAGTGCCCGACAAGGAGGTAGTCAGATTCATCCGAATCCAATATGACACGGCCGACAAGGAATGGACTGGCGTAGTGTCATGGGAGATATTGGATTCAGATGGCGAGTATATCGACGAAATATCCGTGGCCTTCTCGGCCGACCTGGCCGAGGCCGCAGCCCTCTTGATCCTGGGAGAAGACGATGGCAGCTAGAGGCGAGATCCTCGCCAAGATCAGGATTTCGGACAAGGAAGCCGATGACTCCAGCCCGGAGGAGTTGATCAAAATGCTTTCGGCGAGTTACTTCGAGTCGTGGGCATCGATCGTGAAGGTGGTCGCGGAGCAGGGCCGCATACCCCCGATGGAACAGAGCATCCTGGCCCTGTATCAGGAGTTCGTTGCGCGGATCAAGCCCAGAAAGGGCCCTCCGCAGGAGGAAGGAACTGATGAACGAGACGACAGAGGGGACGCCCCCCGAGCCTGAAGTCGACGGCTCGATGGCGACTGAGGGTGCCGCGGAGGTAACGGTCGAGGCCATCAAGAGCCCTTGGATAGCGATACGGCCTTCTAGCCCTGGATTCTACCGGTGCTGGTGGACGGACGGGGACGGCTACGACGTGGTGATGATCGCGCCGAATGGCTGGCTGTACTTCGCGCGGCATTGCGATGCGCCGGTCTCGCCGGAAGAGGAAGTCGTGGGCATCCTGTGGGACCACGAGGTGATCGAGTTCGTGGCCAGTCCCGCTGCGGTGGATGCCGAACTGGCTGCGATGGCGGAGACGGGCCCGGACAACGGGTAGCACAAGCACTGGGCAAGGGTGCAGCCTTTGCCCACCCTCGGGGGTCTACCGTAGGCGTCTCCTCGGTAGGCCCCCTCTTCTATTTGTTTCGCAAACGTAACACGTTCTGTGTCATTCTGACCGATTCTGCTTGACTTGTCGTCTTGGCCAGTGCACTCCCTATAAGACTGTAAACCTGGTCGGAATGACAAATGGCAGGTTCCAAAACCAAGTCAAAACGACAAGTGGGTTTCCTGCTTGGGGATCGGTCCCCCCTCAGTGGCGCTGAGAAGTCCACGCTCAAGAGAGAGATCGGTAGCGGCGCGGTCGCTGTGACCAACGTGAGCAAGCGTAAGCGTGGCTCGAGTCATCGCAGCCGAAAGCACTTCTTCCAAAAGTAGGGGATGGCACACATGGCCGGCAAGAAGACACGCCAGGCAACCAAGCGAAAGAAGGCACCGCGTAGGAAGGCGCGCGGCCTCACCACGTCCAAAGGTCGAAAGGTCTACTAATGTCAGCAATCGCACCGTACACGGTCCTTGATACAGAATCGGGAACCGGAGTCTTTGAACCGAAGGATCGCGGCGGCGAGGACAAGATCAGGACACCCTTTGGCGGTGCTGACTCCATCGTCATCTACGTCCACTCGACGGACAACGCGACTTATCAGATCCGAATTGGTCCGAGCCGTGACATCGTGAAATTCCCTCCTGATGCCGTCAAGACGGTTTCGTTCGTGGGAGCGGACCAGAACATCACCGAAGTAACGATCGCAGCGCCTTACATCGACATCAACGTGACTGCGAACTCCGGCGATCTCGAGGGTGTTATGTGGGGCACTTACACGCCGGGAGGCTAACTTGGTTCTTGGCCCGGTCGTCATAGGCCCTATTCGAGACAATGTTGCAGGCGGGAAGAGGCGAGTGCTGTCTTTCGGGCAGCATCCAACTCAATTCTTCACTGGTCGCGATGGCATCTACACCTTCACGCGCGCGAGTACGGGTAGCTACGTTGACAAGGATGGCGTCCTTCAGACTGCCGTCGTCGACGAGCAGCGCTTCTCGTATCTCTTTCCGATCGGAAGGTTGTATGGCGGCTGGCTGATTGAAGGCCAGAAGGACAACATCATTCTGCAATCTGAGACATTGGACAGTGCAACCTGGACGAAAGTCAATGCAACGATCACTGCCGACGATACGACTGCGCCTGACAACGCGACGACGATGGATTCCATCGATGAGGATGGCACAGCCGCAGTAGCCCACGGAGTCACACAAGCCGTCACGAGCAAGACAAACATCAACACGATCTCGTGTTACGCCAAGGACATCAATCGGGATTTTATCTACATCGAGTTCGTCTCTTCGAGCTTCGGCACGCAGAGAGTATGGTTCGATGTCAAGAACGGAACGGTCGGGGCAGGTACAGCTGGCATCAATGCTCGGATTCGTGGTCCCTTTGCTGATGGATCATTTCGGTGCATCATATTCGGATTTGAACTTGCCGGCGGGGCGGCGACGATTGGCGTCTTCGCAGCCGATGCCGACAACAGCCTGACATTCAATGGCGCAACCCAGCAGAGCGTCCACTGTTGGGGTCTGCAGTGCGAGGAAGACTATCTATCGAGTTACATCGGGCCGACGCTTGGCGTGGCAGTTACGAGGTCGCCCGATCTTCCTGTACTCGACATGACACAGGTCTATCCGAAACTTGATCAGGGATGGCATTGCCGACAGTCGTTTGAAGTCGACAGCTTTCTCGCTCTTTTAGCCGAGACCTTCATCTTCTCTAACTGGCAGGAAGCCGGGGTCGATGAGGAATACACCCTCGCCAAAATAGCTGCCAGCACACTTGCCACCAGCGTCTTAGACGCTTCGGGTACTGCTCGAACTTATGAGTGGAGCGCGGTTGGCGCAGGCTTCTCTAACAAGTTGACTTTTTACCATGACTGGCAGCAAGGAAGGGCACTCGGATGGATTACAGGCGAAGACGAAAACTCGCTTCCATTTCTCGGACTCAGCGGAGCAGGAGATGATCTATGGGACGAATTCCCCGATGAATTTCTGCTCTCTGAACCATCTGCAGCCTTTGCACAGTCCTTGCGCTGGCAGGGGTTCGAGTTCTCGCTGTGAGCAACACTTACAAGGTCGTATTCAAAAACGCACCCGCGATCACGAGGCCTCATCCTGATCCAGGTCCCCATACGGTTACCTATGGTGGCCAGACGGTCAGTGTCACTTACCCGGATCCCAAGAGCCCGGATGTTTCCTTCAAGTGCCACAGCTATGTCTTGGCCAAGGACAACGGAGACGGGACGTACTTGTGGGCGCTCGCGATAGAGGAGAGTGTTGAACCGGGGGAGATTGTTTCGGAAGGCACACCGCCCGAAGGAATTGATGTCGGCTATTTCGCTGGATTGAATGTGCCCAATGGCTAAGCGCACGCCGGCTATAGATAACTTCCTCACAAGCATGGGCCTCACTGAGGACGACATGCCGGTCCGCAAGCCGCCTGACCACAGCTCTACTTCACTGATCGGTCAGCATCAGCTCCAGAAGCTCAGAATGCTCAAGGCATTTCTTGACGGTCACTACGACGCCGTGGCGGTTCTCCTGAAAGAGATCAATGGCGGCGAAATGCACAGCGAAGAGGCGATCAAAGACTTTGCGGCAGCCGAGCACATCATAGGCTCCCTGACAGAGCGCGGCGATGCCCGGCTCAAACACCTCAAAGAGTTGGCCAGCATCTACGGCCTCAACAAGTCACAGGTTGAGTTGAAAGGTGCCGCCGCCCGTATTCAGATCCTCGGCGAAGCGTTCGGGGATTCGGAGTGAGGCTGAAGAAATACAAGACCCGCGTTGATGGCTTGGAGATGGAGGCCGTTGCCTACAAGAACGGCGACAGGAATGCCCCCGTACTTCGCCTCACGTATGACTCGAAGATGCGCTTCTGGAAGAACATGGGGTTCGATGCGCACAAGTGGCAGAAGAAGGCGGCGAAGAGTCGTGCGCGTAACCGTGTGTTCGTGGCCGGTGCTCGTGGCGGAAAGAGTATCTGGTCTGCCGCAGAAGTAGCACCATGGCTTCTGTGTGACAACGTACACGGCTGGATCGTCGGGAAGACATTCAACCTGGCCGAGAAAGAATTCCGCTACGTTCACCAGTTCCTCAGAAACCACCCGAATGCGAAGATTCGGAACTGGGTCAGAGAGAACGCGAACATCCGATACAACAAAGATCAGGGGCGCATGTCGATCACGTTTCCCGATTCGGATTCGTGGATTGAATGCAAGTCCATCCAAGACCCCGACCAGCTCCTCGGTGAAGAGCTCGACTTCGTGATCTTTGCCGAAGGATCCAAGATTCCGAAGTACATCTACGACACCTACATCCGCCAGCGTCTCGCCATGAGGCTCGGCAGCATGATCCTCCCGACTACGGGCGATGGTTACGATGACTTCCTCGTGCCCATGCTGGACCTGGGCAATGACCCGGACAATCACTACAAGGGCACCGATAGCTTCGCAAGGTCAGTGCAGTCCTGGCAATTCCCGACCATTGACAACCCGCACTACCCCAGGGAAGAGCACGACGCGGCCAAGCGTGACCTTGAACTTGGGATCATCGACCAGAACACCTTCGATGAGCAGTGGGGTGGTCTCATCGTGAACAAGGGCGGTCGGATCTTCAAGGCGTTCGACGACACGATCCATGTTGTTGAAGACTACGAGATCCCGCAAGACTGGCCTATCATCCGCGTCATCGACGTGGGTTGGAATCACCCGACATGTTGCTTGTGGTTCGCGGTAGACCCCGAGGGCAGGCTCGTACTCATCCAGGAGTATTACGCCGCACACACTGAGATCTGGCAGCACGCCCAGGAGATCCAACTACTCGACCCGTTGGGCGAAGACGGTCAGCCCTTGACCATAGAACTCACGATCATCGACCCGGCATCCAAGCATCGCACCGCAGCGTCGAAGGACTCGGCACGCGACCAGTATGCCGATCATGGCATCTACACGGTTTTGGCTGACAACGACGTGAAGGCCGGCTTCGCGCGCGTAGGCGAGTACCTGCGCTATGACCTTGATGACGAGACCAAGGAGTTCACGGTACCCCCGAAGCTCTACGTGTTTCAGTCATGCCGCACAGTAATCAAGGAATTCCATACCTATGAATTCGCCGAGAGACGTACCGGTGAGAAGACCGACGAGCCGAAGAAGAAGAACGATCACGGCATGGACTGTGTGCGTTACTGCTGCATGTATCAGCCGGTGCCCCATACTCGCATGGAACTCAAGAAGCCCCATCCCACTTCGATGCGCGCCATGATGAACGAACTCGCTGCAGAGAAGCGTGAGATCAAGCCGCTCAGTGCGCTCATGAGAAGGAAGATCGGCTGATGGGACATCGCACCAACAGAGCAAAAGCGCGTGGCCAGTCCAAGGACTCGCCGTTCGACTGGATGCAGCTCAGCAAGCCGGATCAGGTCCGCCACTGGATTGACCGTGTTCATTCTGACATTCGCATCCGGCAGGACAGCGGCATGGAGAAAGAGTGGAAGGGCTTCGTCAGCCTTTATCACGCCGAGGATATGGAACTCGACATTGGCGACATCGACTCGCACAACACAAATTTCATACACAAGATCGTGAGCAAGGTGCTGCAGGACATCAACTACCGCGATCCGCGTTTCAACGTGACCAGCAAGACCTCGCGCCCTGCTCATCTCGATACATCGAATACGGTTCGCCAATGGCTCGAGAACTTCATCTACACCCAGGATCTACGCAAGGATGCGATGGAGCCCGTGGTGCTCGACGCATTGCTGTGCGGTACTGGGATCTTTCATACAGGCTTCAGGGAGATTGAGCGTAAGCGTAAGAGACGCGATCAGGTGTTGGCCATGCAGGAAAGGATTGGCGCGGAGCTTTCGGCCGAGGGACGCGACGACCAAGAAGTTTCGCGCATGGTCAATGAGATGGTGGCAGCCGAACAGGGCGAGGAGCCTTCGGATGTCATCCCGCCAGAGTCCATCAACGACAGCCATGACCACGATGACCCCTACATCGAAGCCGTCGACATATTCGACTTCTACCTGGCGTCTGGATACATCAGCTTGAATCAGGCATGGGAAGGCAACGGGTACTGCTTCCGTCGAAAGGTCGTTCCTTGGCTTCGCGCGAACAAAGACCCGCGCCTTAAGAATAGAAGCTCAATGGACCCCATCCACATGCGCCTGGAGGGTGTGGACACTGACCGACTGCATGACGCGGGCTTCATTGACGAAGAAGGAAACCCGCTGACCGAGTTCATCGTCATGTACGAGATCTGGGTCGCGCCTGAACCGATTCTCGACCGCAAGGGGATGGTGCTAGTCATCAGCGAAGGGTCGGACAAATTCCACCACAACAAGCCCAACCCATACCCTGAGTTGAAACGCTTCCCTTTCCGCGACATGGTGTTCAAACGTCGCAAGAACAACTTCTACGGTCTGCCATACGTAAAGCCGTTCGTGAAGACTGCGTTCAATCTCGACCGCAACCGTTCGTTCGCCATGGACGTTGCGCGTTCGATCAAGAATCTGGTTCTGGTTCCGAAGGGGCTCAATGAGCCGAATGAGACCAGGAAGGTTGCCGAGGCTCCGTCTGGGAGTTTCTTGCCCGTCAGAGATCCAGACGGCTACAAGCCGCTCAACCTGGCCGTCAATACAGAGCCCATGGAACGGGAGATCGCTCGCGGTGAGCGGGATCTCCAATTCCTCTCGGATGTCGGTCCCAACCAAGCGGGCACGCCAGGGTCCGATTCGGCGACAGAGGCTACGATCATTCAGCAGAATATCACCGGCGGTACCGATGCCATGGGCGACCAGATCGGACTGACCTGGGTCGCCACTGGTCGAGACCTCGTGAAGATCCTCAAGGCCAAGGGCAACCCCCTGCGGATCCTCAACGATGCCGGCACGACCTCACCGTGGGGCCCGTTCCGCATCCAAAACATCGAAGAGGAGTACGACATCCGAATCGGTGCCGGTACGCAGAAGCCCGTCAGCGAAGACTTGCGCCGCAAGCAGCTATTGGATCTGTCCATCGGGTTCGCCAACGCCTTCCCGGGCAACATCGATCGAGACAGGTTGGTCATTCGGATGTTCGAGCACTTCGACTTTCCGAATGCGCAGGAGCTCCTGATCGACAAGAGCGAGCGAAGCCAGCACATGGAAACGATGACCATGATGCAGGGCGTTCAAGTGCCGGTCAGCCAGGACGACGACCACTTCCGACACATCAACGAACTCCAGATCTGGGGCAAGGTATTCCGTCCCTTCATCGAGCAGCTCTCACCGGAGGAGCAAGAGGGATGGCGGCCGATCCTCGAGCAGATCTCGAAACACTTTCAAGAACATCAGGCCTTCATTCAGGGGCAGGATGGACAGATGGGCGCTCAGAGCGGTGGTATTCAATCGCCGGGCGCAGGGCAATCGGTGGCGAGCCAGTTGGCTGCCACACGAGGAAGTTTGTAGGCACCTAACAAGGAGGACTGGCTGTGCCCGAAACCGAAGAGCCTAACAACACGGAAGGGGAACTCGAGACGAGCCCACCGGCAGGTGGGGAACTCGCGCCCGAGCCCGGAGCGGTTGAAGGGGAACTCAAGGCAGAAGACCCGATTGATGCACTCATTCGTAGCACGGTATTCGGAGCCAATGACGACAACGATACCAATCTCACACCGGAGATGCGTTCCGCGCGGAAGTATTACAAGACCGCAATGCAAAACGGAATCGCCGATGTGAGGGCTGAACTCCAGGCACAGGGAACTGTGTCGGACGATGACCGGGCGGACGCTGATCGCTTCCGCAACATGGTCACTGACCGGGGGTTCATGGAAGAATGGCTGCGCCAAAACGGTTGGGATGTGGATGCCATGAAAGGCAGCCCACAGCCAAGTGGTGGTGTTACGCCGAATGCAGTCGCTGCGGTCGAATCGTCCGTGGCAATGCCCCAGTTCGATAACTACACCGACGAAGGCCGAAAGGAGATGGCGGATTACATCCAAAGTCAAATCAAGGTCGGAGTCGCTGAGGGTGTCCAGGCTGAGGTAGGGACTGCAAAGCAGGAAATAGATACTCGGATTGCTGCCCTTGAGCAGAGAGATACCAATTCCGCGAGGGACGATTTCTTCACGAAGCATCCCGAAGTCGACAAAAAGATTTGGGGTGAAATGCAGGAACTCTTCCGAAGCGGAGTCGTGGGCCCTGGGGCCACTCTCGACCGAGTATTGTTGATGGCGAAATATGATCGCCTCAATTCAGTCAAGGCTGCTGCGACGGCTGACCCCGCCGCTGCGGCGAAGGCTAATATTCCACCTGCGACGGTAGCTACACCGTCTCCCTCCACAACACCGGTTCCAGGGGAGAAGCCGAGGGACGGATCTCTCGGCCTTCTGGGATCTTTGGAAGAAGACGCCAAGGGCGATCCAGAGCTGACGAAGATTCTGGACGCGCTTGGTTAGCATTTGATACAGGAGCAATAAATTGCCAGGCGCTAATGATGTAATCGCCAATTACATCAACGTCCTCACTGCTACGCAGGAGAGAATCCAGTCAGGTGTCGCTGACATCTGGCACAAGGACCATGCGTTCTTGTTCTTCCTGCGCATGATGGGTGGTGTGAAGATGTACGAGGGTGGCCGTGCCATCCACGTGAATCGGAACACGACAAAGGACCCGACCGTCGCCTCACGTGGCGAATGGGATCAGGTTCCCCTGCAGGACGTTGAGCATCTGGACCGCGCAGAGTACCTCGCCAAATTCATTACTGGCGCTGTGACCCTGAACGAATTCCAGATGTCGGAGAACCGAGGGAAAGAGAAGGTTCTGTCAATCATCGAGGAGCGGGTACGCAACTTCCGTCTCTCGATGGAGGACGAGTTGAACTTCGACCTCATGAACTCGGATGGCTCCAACCCGCTAAAGGTTTCCGGTCTGAAGCACGCGATCCCCGATGACCCGACCACGGGTACGTTCGGTGGCATCAATCGTGCGACGGACACGGATTGGAGACCTCAACAGGTCTCGGGCGGTGCCTTCTCATCGCAGGGAATTGACGACATGTACACGTTGAATACGCGGGTGAACACATCCAGCCGTATCCGACGCAGTTCGTTGATTCTGATGACTGATGTTTTGTACAACGCCTACGCCAAGACCGAACTCGGTCGTGTCCGGTACGCCGGACCCTTGGCGGAGGAAGCGGCAGATGCCGGTATTCGTGTCCTCGACTTCTTGGGCATTCCGGTTATCTGGGACGACGCAGCTCCAGACGGCAATACGTACTTCATGAACTTCGACAACCTGTTCTTGAAGGTCAACACCGACTGGAACTTCAAACTCGCCAGGCCGATTGAAAGCGACGATGTTTTCGCGGTAAGTCAGAAGGGCGCTCACATGAGCCAGCTCTGCTCTGACAACCCGCGTTACCTCGGCGTTATCACCGGCCAGACGGCTTAGGAAGGGGGTAACAGATGGCTAACAATCTCGACACTCTCCAGCCGAAGCCGGCACGGTATCACGGGTCTTTCGATTGGAAGACTGTCAAAACCACGCTGGATGGTACTGGGCTCGCGCTCGGTGCTGTTCTCGAAGGTGGCGGCAAGGAATACCGTCTGTGCAAGGCCTCCGAGGCTCTTGCTATCGGTGAGTTGACTGAGCAGAAGGATGTGCTGACTGTCCTCGTGGACGGAACGCTCACTGCGGCTGCGGCGGTTGGGGACGATACGGTTGTGGACTCAGCGGCGTTCGCGTCTCTCAGTGTCGCAGACGGCCAGGTCTTCTTCCGCATCAATGTGACACCGGGTCTGGGGGACCTCTACGAGGTCATTGAGGTCGTGGACGATGACACGATCAGACTCGGAGCCGACATCACGACCGCACTGACAACGTCCACGGAGTTTGAAATCTTTGGTCTGTGGCAGGCTGCCCAGTCGAATACCGCAAATAACGGCTTGGGCGTTATCGGTTTCGCACAGGTGGCTGTCGCGATCAATGAATACTTCTGGGCGCAGACGCGCGGGTTGGGCCTTGTGGCCGTAGACGACAGTGCGGATCCGCTCGTCATTGGCGAGCCTTTCGTTGCTGGACTCACGGTCGGTGGAACTGTCGAGGGCTTCACAGCCGCCGCCACGACCGCAGACGAGGCTGCACTGACCTTGGGCATGGCAATCGCTGATGCCGCTGGAGATGGCGACCATACCATTCCGGCTCTCATCAACGTCGGCCAGTACTAGGGACCACTGCCGGGGAGGGGCTTCGGTCCTTCCCCGGCTTTTACCGAAGGGAAAGGAACTAATGGCCAAGAGGAAGACCGCCGCTACTAAGGCAGGACATGCTGTAGAAGGCGACCTGAAGAAACCGATCGAGGAAGGCCCAGGCGTTCCTCCCGATAGAAAGAGCGTTGCTTCTGAAGTGAATGCTCGTGTTTGGACTGAGCGCAAAGTCAGCAAGATGGATGTCTATCTGCGTCGCAACGGTGGTCCCCGAGTCGGTAAGAACGGGGTGTCTCTCCCGGTCTTCGTGAACCCGTTCAAGTGCGACCTGTGCGACGAGATGTTTCAGCACATCACCAACTGTCACATCAAGAAAGGCGCTGTAGATGAGAAGGGGAAGCCCTACACGTCATATCGCCAGCACCTTGAGGATGTCCATGCTGTCGAGAAGTTCGGCAAGGATTGTGATGCTGGCCCACGCCGTGAGCCCAAGGAAAAAGAGACCAAGAGGGTAACGAAGCAAAAGAAGAAGATCAGGGGCGACAGCAAGACTGCTGAGGAAAAGAAGATAGCGCAGATGCAGAACCGGAGCTAGATCATGCTGACGTTCAAGCAGATCAGAGAAGAGGTCCACGCATACGTCGCCGAGATGACTGCGGCCGGTGTCATCAAGGCGAATGCGTCATTGCTGCGTACTGCCAAGCGGCAGATCAATTCCGTCATTGCTGAGCTATGCGCGGAATTCGATTACGCCTGGCTGCATGGCGAGGCCGTGATCCCTCATCATGCGATCTTTGATACGGGGACCGTGGCCGTCACCGCCGGCAACAACATCGTGACGGGTACGGCCACGAGCTGGACGCGCGACCTTAAGGACCAGCTATTTGTCCTTGGGGATGACGAGCACAGGATCAAGGGTATCAATCCCGCGACCCAGGTTATGACGCTCTGGACTCCGATCTGCGAGACGGCTACTGGATCTACCCTGTCGTATGAGATCCATCAGGACATCTACAACATCCCGCACGATGGTCAGAAGATCCATACGATGCACCAGCTCCACACGCCAACGCATATTCGGTCGATGAACCCGTATGCGCTGGTCAAGGGCGAGAGACTCTTCCAAGAGTCGGGGGAGACCATCAGGGGCGTGGAGTACGACAACCGCACCACAGAGGACTCTATCTACGCCGTGGGGACTATCGCGGTCAGTGACGGCTCCACGACCGTCACAGGGACGGGTACCGACTTCACCGAGCTCAACGATGCCTTGGACCCGAATGACACGGTGCTACGCATTGACGACGATCCCACGCCGTACACCATCGCGAGCATCACAAGCGCGACTGTATTGGAGCTGACGTTTCCCTTTCGTAACGATGGCACCAACGTCACGCTGAAGACGTACACGATTGACAGGTACCGCCGTCAGTTCAGGCTGATCCAGCGACCGAATCGTGAAGGCTGCGTTTACCTGTCCTACAAGAAGTGCATCCCCGAACTGATCAATGACAACGACGTGCCCTGGCCCATGCCAGAGGAGTATCACTTCGCCGTCATCGTGCAGGGTGCCATCGCCAAAGCATTGAAGCTGCGTGACATGATCTTCGCTCCGGTCCAAGAGGATTTCGGCAAGGCCGTGGCAGCCATGAAGGTCAACAGCAGCGTTGACGAGAGTTCGGAGGCTATACGCATTCGCCGTTTCGGTGAGGGCGGACGGTCTAATCGCTTCATAGGGAACATCCACCCGAGCCAGTCGATCTCGGTGCCGTAGTGCCACGCCAGACGATACGAAATGGGATCGCGGGTCTCGACACTCGGCGCGCATTCGATGACTCGAGCCTCAACTCGTCATCCGAGTCGAGGAACGTCACGTACAAGAATCGGAACATCGAGCGGCGCAAGGCACACCAGAAGGTCAACTTCAAGACATTGCCTACCTCGGCGCTGGTCTGGGACAACTGGTACAGCATCGGTGCCGAGAATCAGGGTGCCTTGGTCATTACGGATCAGGCTGATATTCGATGGACGGCAAGCAGCGACTACACCTGCGAGTTTGCCTTCCTGATCGAGAAACTCCCTCCCACGGGGACGGTGCGGCAACTCCTAGACGGATCCGTAGGGGCCCGTGTGACGGCTGCCGGCGTACTTGAGTTGGGCTGGGATACCGGCGCGGCCATCGTCTATGCCGCAGTGGGCAGCTTCACTGTCACGGAGAACACCAAGATCTTCGTGAGCTTCACGTATGACGAGTCGACGGATGAACTACGCACGTTCATTGATGGCGTCTTCAAATCATTGACTGCGGCCTACAACGGATCGTCGGGCTTCAACCCACAGGATGTGGACGTTGAGATCGGTTCGCCACCTGACCCGTATTCGGCGAGCCAGATATTAGGTTTTCTGATCATGCAGGAACTCCGCTTCTACAATCAAGAACTGCCCGATGCCCATATCCTGCAGTGGCAGTGCAAGCGCCTTCCCAGGACTCAACCCGACAACCTCACTGCCTACGGAAGCCCTTCTATCGTTGAGCTGCCCTTCGCGCACTGGCCCATGGATGAGGGCACGGGTGCTGTGGTCAACGAGGTGGTCAGCGGTAACGCAAATGGATTTGCTCCGTATGGATGGCCCTGGGTTCTTGGACTGATTCCAGACAGTGGGTATGCAGCCAGAAACACAGTCTTTCCCAGCATCGGTCTAACCAATCAAAGCCTCAAGGCGACCAGCACGATTACCGGTGGCGGCGGTGGGGCAGTAGATGACTGGAATTACTATTCCAACGGGAACGATCACGCATGGCAGTTCCAGTTGGAGTTTGATGCTGCTGCACCTGCGGCCTCGGCCAGTGTCAAGATCATGGACTTGGGGATGCAAGTCGATGCAGGCGTGAACTTCGGCGGGCAGATGTTCGTGGTCTTTGACATCGGCGGTGCTGCTCACCTCGAGTACCGCTTCTTCGATAACTCGATCACGGCCCTCTATACGATGAGGTCAACGATCCTGCAGCCACGCCAGGCTTACAACGTCATCGTGTCCATTGACAAAGGTGGGGCCCACAATGGGAAGCTCTACATAGATGGCGGCCTTCAAGACGAGGGAACCGGATTAATCAACGCTACTAGTGTGAGCCTCGCTACCACCGCCGTAGAAGTGATTGATGCTGACGCCTCTTCGACTGACATCCCCGATGGATGGACGTACCGCGTGGATGAGATCCGTCTTCAAACGAGCGCCACAATCGATGACCTCATGCTTCTCCGTGTTGGCGTTCCGTTGAAGTCTGGTGAGGAGTCCGACTTCGTAGGGCTCTGGAACTTCAACGAGAACGGTGGCCTTCTCGCACGGGACTTCGAGTTCGTCGGTATCGACGGAGCCAACGGAGCAAGGGACATCGGTACCGCCGCATCGGGGGGTGCTGATGTATCAAGCCTCGCGTTCGACCAGCGGGCCTTCGGTCCTTGGGGACACGGACTCGTATCTCCGGACCCAGGCGACATCCGCAACATTGATGATCTCGAAGACAAGCGATCTGGCGAGAACAAGCTGATCGTGAACTCGGCCGGCGGTGCCTACCAACACAATGACGAGACCAATGAGTTCGAGCCGCTCCTCGGGTACTTCACGAGGACCGAAGACAAAATCCATGTCAACTCTTGCCAGTTCAATCGCGATCTGATCTTCGTCAACGGGATCAATTGGCCTTGGGTGAAAAAGGGTGGAATCACGATGCGACTCGGCATTGACCGCCCTGGTATCCCGCCATCTGTTTCGGGGGGTGGTGCAGGGACAGAGTTCCCTGCTGGTACATACAAGGTCGTCTATCGGTATTCCAGCCCGTTCTACAAGTCGCCACTGTCACCCGTCACTGAGTTCACAGAGGGGGCGGGGTTTAGGGGATTGACTCAGACTTTTGGGCAGGGCGAAGTATCGCTCAACCCGTTCGTCGACAAGATCGAATACTTCATGACCAAGGCAGACGGGGAGGAGTTTTTCTTCCTTGGAAGTCTCGATAATACGATATTTCCCGACATCATTATTGGGACGGGTGCTACGGCATCCTTCCGTAATGTCGACGAAGCGGATCTCGTTGATCCCATCATCGATGACCGTCTGCCGCCTCCCCTGGAGGTCGACGCCTGTGTGCGTAAAAAGAGCCGGATGATCTACCTGGGCGGGGAGGGCATCCCGCAAGGGTACTTCTTCGCCGAGCCAGACAAGCCAGAGCAGATTGGCGCATTGAGTTTCCGCGAGTTGGACGAGCCAGCGATTGGAGCCAGTATCTTCCCGAGTGGCGTGCTCATGATCTTCGGCAAGACGACACGCGAGGCTATCCGTGGCGACATCCAGGCCCCCACCACGCGCGAGAGAACGTCGAAGGACGGCGGCTGTGTGAGCCACAAGACTCTGGTCGCTGCCGGCAACGTGATCTATGGCCTGGGCCCTGACGGTCCCTTTGTCTGCGATGAACACTTCTACCGCAAGATCGACGAAACCAAATTCAATGGCCAGGTCCATAGCAGCATCCGTCGCACGCTTGATGACGATACCGATAAGGAAATCTGGTCTCGCGCCAGTGCGGTCTACGATCCTGATAGCAAGACTGGGTATCTACTGATCCCAGACACGGACGAGACGATTGCGGGATACGCGGACCTTCCGATCTCCTGCCTATTCACACTCCAGACCGATATAGGCGCATGGTCGGAGTATCGAATCCCGCGTGGCTTCGGCGTTCTCGGAAGACGGCTGAAGCCTGATACATCACGGTATCTGATTCTCGGCGTTCAGCATCCCGGCTTCGTGTCGCAGTTCGAGAAGGAAGAATTCGCAGATGGGATCCTGAGCGGTGACACATTCAAGTACACCGTCAGCGAAAAGGATTTGACTACACGTTCTATCCAGCTCGTTGAGGCACTTCCAGCCGATGGTGACAGCGTGAAGGGTCTCATCGTTCATGCTGAGGACCAGACGAACAAGACGATCACGACCATCGGTCGGGTCATCGCTGTCGATCAGCCGAACAAGGTCATCTACCTCGATGCCTCATTCACAGCCGCAGTGGTCGATGACGCCGATGCAATCCTGATCGGTGCCTACTCGACTGTCCTGGCCACCAAGGCGGTTGACGGGCGCACTACGGTCTACAGAAACAAGATCTGGCGTGAGATGGACATGCAAGTGAAGTTGACCGCTGCTGGCGACATTCAGGCCGTGTTCGAGGACTTTGACGAGATTGAGACGAAGGAATGGGAGACCACCACCAAGGAAGAGAGCGCGGACACGTCGCTGGACAATGATGTTCACTTCGCTGTGCATCGTGCAGGCGAACGGATGATCGCCAAGTGGGGGACGTACCAGAACGACGAGCTAGAGGTCTACAACTACTCGACACGCTTCGGCCAGGCGGGTAGGCGATGAGCGAAGAGTTCGTCAACGTAACCGATATGGTCCGACCCGATAAGGACTTCGGCACTGCATCGCCGTCGACATCCAAGGAAGAATTCGACATCGAATCTTTCGCTGCGGATGCGAGGTCCGAGCAGGGTGTAGTTCAAGACTTCATGGACGAATCCAGGCGCGCGATCTATCCGGGTTACGTCTCCGGTCTGCGTATGAGTTACGTCGATACCCAACTCATCAAGGTCACTTCGGGCGAGTTTGGACAGGTCGACGGGATACGGAAGCTGGAAGCGGATCTCACGGTCGATCTCGAAAGTCTGCCGGCATCGGCGTTCATCTACATCCACGTCGCCTTTCGGGATGTGAATACCGAACTGAAGTTCTTCCAGGCGCCCAGCTTCGATGCCCCGATTATTCCCGATGGTTTCAATCGCAGTCGGTTCATAGGGGCACTGGCAACGAACTCGAGCAACGAGATCAGGAAGTTCATACAGGTCGGAGGCGGGACGGCACGGAATCTCTACCTTGAAGAGAACTTTCTCGTGAAGACAGGGATCACGAGCACGTTCTCTCTCGCAACAGATACAGTCCCAGATAGCGCAGTAGCCGGGCTCTTCTATGCCGACTATGACAACAACTCGAATTCCAACATCATAATCAGTGCTACTCCTGAACTCTTCGATGGTGCTACGGCCCCGGCTATCAGTCTCGCAGTTCGCATCTCCCAGGTCCGTAACGCACAGGAATTCGGCGAGTCATTTGGCATGAGCACCGTGACAGGAAACATCTTCGTTGCCTACTCCCCTACGCCCGCGAACTTCGGGACACTCCGCCTTCGTGGTTGGTTGGACGGACTATGACACTGATCAGAGCAGAGGACCGACACTACAAGCGCCTGGCCATCCTCATGACGCAGCTCGAGATACTCAACGCCGAGAACTACGACGAGGCGTTGATGCCGGACAAGGCGTACTTCTACGAGACTTCGGCGGCGCTGAGCCTCGTGATCGAGTCGGAAGAGTTGGGATACCCGCTGATCTATGTGGATGAGCAGGATCAGATTCGTGCCTTCTGTCTGGGGTACGTTAAGGGGACCAAGGGATTCATACACGCTTTCTGGATTGACGAGGAGCTGCGTGGTAGTCCTGCTTCGAGGTTGTGCCGAGAGATGACGGATAAGATGCACGAGTATTTTGTCGAGCAGAAATGCACGACTTCGTATTGCACAGTGGCAGAAGGAAATGACGCCGTGGCCGGAATGCTTATCAAGGTTGAGTACCGGCCGTGTTCAATGAACTTTGCGAAAGAACTGGAGGAGTAGCATGGGTGGCGGTGGTGGTGGAGGCGGAGGTGGATTCGGTAGCATACTCGGTAGCACCGCAACGGGGGCTCTTACTGGTTTTGCCGTGGGTGGTCCTGCGGGTGCCTTTGTCGGCGGTGCCGGTGGGCTCGCCAGTGGCATTGGAGCGCAGCAGCAGGCGGGAGCACAGGCGACCGCTGCTGGGCGTCAGGAGGACTTCCTTCGTGACCTGCTTCTTGCCAGAACCCAGTCGCCAGAGGCGCAGCAAATACGTGCGCTGCTGAATCCAATCTCGCCAGAGCAGGCGCAAGAGCAACTCCAACAGCTCGAGGAACGGATCGGCACCCTGCGTGGTCGCCGTGAGGAAGGGCGGGCAGATGGATTCGATCTAGGCGGGGCTCGCGGTGATCAGGATGCCAAACTCAAGGCCAAGATCCAAGAGGCCAAGCAGCAGAGAACGGGCCTTCAGGGTCTCCTTCAGGCATTCCAGCCTGCTGAGTCACGCAGGGAGTTCAGGCGCATCGGGGCGGCAGAGGCCTCACAGACCGGACAGAGCCGCTTGGCTGCTCTCCTGGGCGACGTCGGGGCTTCGGGTGGTGTCCGTGCGGGTGCACTTGCTGAACAGGCTTCACGCCTCCCACGGGCCTTTGGTGAGATCGAGGCACAGGCTGTCAGTGAGCGGGATCAGGCGCGTCGGAACCAGATCGCCCAGTTGCTCGGTATCAACCAGTCATTCACCGCTGCCCCTGGTACGGGCGCAGGACAGCTCGCAGGGCTGCTTGGTCAGCCTGGACCGGCAGGTGCCGGCTTGGCTGGCTTTGGATCAACCCTGAGCGCGTTGCCGTTATTCGCCCAGGCCTTCGATTTTGACCTGTTCGGTGGCGGCGGCGGCGGGGCTGAGACCTTTGGTGGAGGCTTGTCCCTACCAACGGGTGGCGGGCAGGACGTTGATGTCTCGGGTCAACCGATCTTTTCAGAATTTGACGTGGGGTAACAGAAATGGCAGTCAATCCACAATTCGCAGCAGCCCAGTCCCAAGGCACACAGCTTCTTGCCCTGGCACTCCAGTTGGCCAATCAGCGTCGTGCTGAGGCTGGTGCCGATGAACGCCTTGAGTTGCAGCGACGACAGCTTGATCTCCAAGCACAGCAGATGAAATTCCAGAATGACATCGCACTCAGAACGCTTGATCTCCAGCAGCAGCGATTTGAGGCCCAACAGGATCTCGCCTTAGATGCTAAGAGGCGAGAAGCCAGGGCCGCTTCGGCTGGGGCTACGGGCGCGGAAGTTCCTGCCCCTACCGAGAGAGGCAAGGAGAAGCCTCCGGATGAAACGGATATCAAGAGAGCGATTTCGAGCAAGAAAGACTTGGGGGAAAAACTCAAGGATTTAGACGAAATCACGGACAAATTGCGGCAGGCCAGGGTCTTCTTTGAGGGTCCACAGTTCAGGCGCGGTTTACGGTCCATACATCCGAACTTCACCGAGGACCAGCTTGATATAGCGGTTCAGGAGTCAATCCAAGACATTAGTAACCGCCAAGACTCCCTGAATTTCCAGCGTGAGCAGGTGGTCATTCCTGAGATTGCTCGTAGACAGCAGCTCCGCCAAATGCTAGCTCCCGGGGAGGAGCAGGCAGCTTCGGTGTTTGGGATTGTTCCTGAGCAGCCGGGCTCATTTGGATTCCGGGGGTTCAGCGGAGACACGGTTCCGATTGATCTCCCATTCGGTGGCCAGTCGGAGTAGGTGACAGCAGTTGGCCAAAGAACTTTCCTTCATAAATGAGGCTGCCGAAGCGCACCGTCGCCAAGACGAGATTGAGAAACCAAACTGGTTTGTCTCGACCATGACCACGGTGTCCAACCTCCCGATCATCCGGCAGGTGTTTAGAGAGCTATCGCGGCCGGGATACATCATCGGCAACATGATTGAGGGTGACTTCAAAAACGCCTTCACCGTGGCCCTGCCCTTCAGCGAGATTGACACGGAAGAGGCCACGTCGGTCTCTGATGTGATGCTGCCCAAGGACTCGTACTGGGCCTTCAAGCTCGGTCTGGACGTGGTGACTGATCCTCTCTCGTGGACGGGCGTAGGTGGCTTCGCCAAGTTCGGGGTCCGCATGAACGGCTTGACTGCCAAGGGCGCTGTCGCAGCCAGGGCATCAAAGATCGCTAGCCGTGCGCAGTCGCAGTTCCTTGGTGATTGGAAGAAGCTTCCCGAGTATGCGAGGCTGAAGAACTTCGCCAAGAAGATGAGCGTCGACCTTGATAACGCTCCGGGCATCACGCAATTCGGTGACACGCTCGCCGAGCAGTTTGCCAACGGTCATCGCTCTGCGCTAAGCGTCGGCTTCGGCTCGCTGCGCTGGGAGGCCACAGGGGCCAAGGCAGAGCACTTCATGGACTTCCTGTCGGACTACTCGAAGGCAGGGGCCTTTGGGGGAACGATGGGCTTCATGGCCGGCGGGGCAACACTCGGGCCCATCGGGTCAATGATCGGCACCGTCATCGGGACTGGTCTTGGCGCGAAACTCCCTGCGGGCCAGAAGGCTTTCAAGCTGTTCGAGCAGGTCTTCGGCGAGATCAAGAGCGGCTCGATGAAAACCTTCGAGTTCATCCGCAATGGGCAGAAGGCTCGACTGAAGTATCTTGCCGATGACAGGTACAAGACGTGGTTCAACAACGCCACGGAGCAACTCGACGAGACCCAGTTCGGCGCTCTCTACCAGAAGTGGGAAGCGCTGCTCGAGACGGATGTCAAGTTCACAGCCCGCAGTACGAAGACGGACGCTGCCGGCAATGTGAAGAAGTTCGATCTACCCGAAGTCGCCGTTGACCGAACGCTGCTGACTGAAACGGCCAAGAAGCTCGATCCCCAGGTGAGACCCAACGAGCGCGAGCTCGAAGTGATTGCTCAGGGCATGGAGATGATCGAAACCTTCCGCCAGCACGCGGGTCAGTTCGGCGTGAAGATCCCCAGCCGGATTCAAGACTTGAAGAAATTCGTCGAGACGACCGGCCCTGCGATGCAGAAGAAGATCGCCACGCTGTATGCCAGCGACTTCCTGCGCCGGTCCACAAAGGTTTTCAAAGATCTCGGCACCAATATCCAGCGCATGCAGTCCCAGGTCAGGGTTCTCGCCGATCGCGACATGGTTGACTTGGGGGCCAAGGTCATCGGGGACCTGCGCACCGAGTTTCGCGATCTGGTCCGCAAGACGCCAGGCGAGTCCCTTCAGGGCAAGATGGATCTGTTCGTGACGAATGCCAGCCGCGGTCTCGACGAGATGGAAGAGATCATCGGGAACTCGGCAGCCTTCCGTGGACAGAAGATGACGACCGATCAGATCAGCCAAGCCAGGCGGATCGTCCGTGAGACCCAGATCATCAGCGATCTGGTGACCTCGCAGGGGGTCATGAGGCGCATCAAGGGGGCCGTGGAGGAAACAGACGGCCTGCCCCTTGCCGCAGCTCTGAAGGAACTCAACAGCGCCGACCTAAGCCTTCTGCGGAACGAGCTTACCAAGCCCTTCGTGGGTGACGCCTTGGCCGAGGCTTCCGATTGGGGTCGCATCCTCAAGGCTGCCCAGAAGATCACTCCAGCAGATGGCGTGAAACGCATGGGCACTCTGGGCCTGACCCCTCGTCTGGTCGAGCGGATCGTCATGTCCGACCCGATCCGAGATTTCACTACCCGACGATGGAAGTTCCCAGATGCCCCGAAGCGGTCATTCAAGACACTGGAAGAGGCTCAGAAATTCAGGGAAGAGATGACAGGGGTGTGGTTCGCCACGGCTGAAGGGGCCACCGTGGCTCGTCTGAGGGAGATCGTGGACAAGGGCCGGCGTGTGCCCATCAGCCTCACCACGCAGATCAGCGAGACGAGACGGATCGCAGGGGCCGTTGCCAGGGCCCAGGATCATATCGATCGCGCGCCAGCCTACCTGCCCCACATCGCTACCCCTGAGTTCATGCAGTTCGCCATGGAAGAGGCGCCCGAGGCTATTCGTACCTCCCTCGGCAAGACCGAGAATGCCCGCATGCTCCAGATGGCCTTCCGCGAAGGCTTCGAGACCCAAGAGGGGATGATCGGGCTGGACGGCTTCAAGCACGGCAAGCCTCTGACCATCGACGAAATCAACGAGATGATCACCAATCCACCCAAGCTGCGAGGTGGTATCGCGCGTCAGTTCGCCCAAAGCCTGGGGGATAGCCCGAAGGTGCAGAAGCTCATCGAGAGCGGCAAGGCCACGAACCTGAAGGACGCGATCGACAAGGGCCTGATCAAGGAAGTCTCGGAGTTCTTCCTGACGGACACGAGGGCCATCCTGGCTGGGGCCAAGGATGACTTTCTGCGCTCGGTGCAGGCAACGGACCACTTCGCCCAGGCGGCCAGGTTGTTCGGCCGTGCAGGGACCAACCGCGAGGGCCTCGCTCGTTCGGCACTGACAGGCATCAAGCGCGAGGGCATTGACTCACTCGAGCTTCGTGGCTGGGTTCAGGTGCGGCCCGATGACAGGGTTCTCAAGGGCATCTACTTCCCGAAGGAACTCGCCGAGACGATCATCAAGCAGGACGAGCTGATCACGAACGTTGACGGCATGCGCAAAATGCTCAACGGATATGACCGCATTCTGAACGTGTGGAAAACACAGGCCACAGTTTTAGCCCCAGCTTTTCATGGTCGAAACTGGATCAGCAATGCCTTCCTATCTCACCTACGCGGTGTCCATCTGTGGGACCCGAGAGCGCTGCCGACCTACGTCAAGGCCTTACGCATTCAGGTCGCCATGGCACGCAAGGACAACGCCGCACTGCAGCGCATGAAGTTCAACGTGAACGGCACCGACATAGACGGCGTGCAGATGGGCGAGATGCTGATGCGCAATCGTGCCATGGAAGGCTCGTCCATGTTCAACTACGAGCTGGACCTGAGTAACCTGACTTCCAATCGCCAGGCCTTCGGCAAGAACGGCAGCGTGGTCAGCAAGTTGGGCAAGCCCTTCACCAAGCCGGCCGAGTGGGGACGTACCGCAGGCGGGTTCGTCGAGGACAACTCGAAGATCGCGCATGTGATCTGGAAGATGGAGGTCGAGGGGTTCGACGAGATCAATGCCGGCATGTCGGCCATGGAGACGATGTTCGACTATCGGGACGTGACGACGATCGAGCGCGGCGTGTTCAAACGCCTATTTCCCTTCTACACCTGGAGCCGGCGAAGCACCCCAAGCATGGTCGGGGCCCTGTTCCACAATCCCGGCAAGATCCGCAACATGGAGCGCTTCCTGATCGACCCGAAGACGGGTGTGCAGATCGGGGGATTCGGTCCCAAGGAAGATCCCCTTCCGGCAGAGCTGACACCCCACTGGATTCAGGATCAGTTCGGTGTGCCCGTCAAGTTCGATGACAAGGGCAACCCTTCGTACTTCCTGCTCGAGTCGTGGATCCCCGTCTTCGAGCTCAACAAGGTCACGCGCGACCCGAAGGCCATGGGAGACGAGATCGCAGGCCAGCTCACACCGATCCTCAAGGTGCCCTTCGAGATATGGAAGAACGAGAGCCTCTTCTTCAAGCGCGAGATCGAACGCTTCAGGGGAGAGGAGACGACGTACCTGGGCATGAACGTCACGAAGCGGGCGAAGCACATCGCATCCAACGTGCGCGTCCTGAACGAACTCGATAACTTCGTGCGCGCCTTTGCCGACGTACCCGACTTTCAGAAGCGGAGCCTGATGGATTCGATCCTGCGAGCCTCCTTCGGTGTCAAGCTCTCGAAGGTCGACATCAAGCGCCAGCTCGCCACGAAGGAGTTTGAACTACGGAAGCAGCGTTCTAAGGTAGAGGCCCTGCTGAACCGTGCCGGCAAGTTGCAGCAGGAAGGTAACGAGCGGAAGCTGGCTGTGGAATTGGACGACGTGCTGCGCAGGCAGCGTCAACTTGAGGCACTCGAAAGGGAGACGCCATGAAGTACGAGAAACTCTTGATCATTGGGATTGCGGTTCTTTTTTTGTTTGTGGGTTGTACTGCACTCGAGATCGCAGACGGCATCGCGGCGGGCCAGGGGGTCGTTGACTCTGCCAACGAGGGTCATGCGCCTACGACCATCCAGAACACGGCCGGCGTTATTGCTCGCTTCGTTCCCAGTCCGTACAGAGAAGGCCTGCTCCTACTCGGTGGGATCTGGGCAATGATCCGTGGGCGTCGACACAAGAAGGCGCTGAAGACGACTGTGCAGGCTGTGAAGGACTCGGCCGAGGAGATCGGCAAGGACGCATGGAAGACGCTGAAGGGCAACCTCAAGGAAGCCCACAGCGCCAAGGGTGTGTACGAGCACGTTGAGAAGTTCGTAGAGAAAGCGAAATAGAAATGGGCGAAGAGGACGAGCCAACCCTTCGGGATGTCTACAACTCCACGATGCGGATGGAGAAGGCCGTATCGAAGATGGATCTCACCATGCACGGGACACCGCCTGAGTACAAAGATGGGGTACTAGCTCGTGTGAGTGCTGTGGAGGCCGAGACGAAGGCTCTGTCCAATGAGCAGAAGTCAGTCCGCAAGGGAGCGTTCTATGCCCTTCGGATTGCTGTCGGTTCAGTCCTCGCTGTCTTGGGTACTGCTGCCAAGCTTTTGTTGGGGAATGGGAAGTGAGGCATCAGACTGGCTGTCTATTGTGCGCTCACATACGCGGCGCTTCTCGAAAACGGCCAAGACGCGATCCCGGCAAGTGTCTATGATCTCGTCCTTTATGTCTTCGTCGATGCCCTCCCACTGCCCTGAGAGCCCGCTGCGATCCCAGAACAATTCCGACAGGACCGCGAACACGACCTCTTTCTCTAGCTCTATGTGCCGGACGTGATGCCACGAATTGAACTCAGAACTTAGGCTCACTTCCCGCCCCCTTCGGCAACACATGGCTGGTCTGTTGTGCAGCTACAAACCGAGAACCCTTTCTTTGTGCAGCCTGGACAGAGCCGGTGCTTACCACTGAGGCATTCCTTCAAGTCCTTGATAAGCCACCGAGCAGAGCACCACGAACAGCACCGGAACCCACTGACAAATGACATCACCCGTCCTCCCTGGCATCAGATGTAGTGTCTGTTGCGCAGTCAGGATGATGGCCACAGTCCTCGCACATGTAGCAGTCCTCGCAGAGCGGGAACTGCCCATCCATCGTGTAAAGCCCGCAGCCGTCGCAGGACGAATCGCCTTCGGTACGCCAGTCGCACAGTCTCTGGATTCGGATGTCGTGCACTATCCCCGCTGGAAGTCCGGCAATATGCTCGTCGGCATGTGTGACCCTATCGGCCTTCGCTAAAATGAACTCGCAGTCAGTCAGCGAATCCCACGCACAGTTGCGCGCCTCGCGCGCCGTCCCTGCAATCACGAGCAAGGCTTCTTCGCCGGGCTCGCCATCGTGCACCATGTAGGCTTTCAAGTCGCTCATTAGCCTGTCTCCGCAACAGATGCAGTATCTATTGGACCCACGCCCGAGGCATGTAGCGCAGCGATGATTACGGCGTGATTGAGAGTCTGATCTTCCCTGTCACCCGACGCATAACAGAGCCGTACCCCTTGTGGCTTTCCCGGCTGGTGGACATAGACCTCAGCTAAGTACCGATCAGGGTTCGGGAACCGCATGAAGTTCCACTTCTCGAACAGATCCAGCACATCCCAGAGAGTATTGCGGCTGGTCGAATACATCGGTGCGCGCTCTCGCCTGCGTGACTCGAAGGGTATCTCACCATCCCACTCGATGACCGAGGCCAAGCCTGTCCCGCAGTAGTCGCTGCTGCTGATTGACACGGGGTGGCGTACATCTTTGAGCGGCATGGGAAAAATCTTGTGATAGATGCACGCGTACTTCTCCACCACGTGCTCGTGGAGGAGCTTGTACCAGCGATAGCCGAACAGCTTCTCGGCCACGAGGTTGTCGATCTCTTCGGGCTCGGCCTGGTGTACCCAGTCGTCAATCCTCATGCGTCTCCCCCTCCGCCGTAAACTGATCCCTCTCCGGGATCGGTGGTTCCTCTTCCTCGGTCGCATCGAACTCTGAACGCTGCGTCCACCACTGCTGCTTGTCGGGTATGTCGGCCTCGAGGTACTCGGGGCATCCACGTAGCGATAGGAAGCGCGTAGTCTCGCGGTTGATGGCCTCGACGGTATCCGCCTGGATGCACGTCTGGACGCGCCACAGTGGCCGTCCATCGCGAACGCGAGCGAACCGCTTGTCCTCGTACTTGAAGTTGCGCAGGTAGCCGGTGACATCCACCTGCCAGCCTTTTCTAAAGTACATGTAGAACTGCCTGGCCTGCTCGCCGTAGATGAAGAACCAGATCGACATGCTGATGCGATACTTCTTGCCGAAGCCGGGGAAGACGGTCTGGTCGCAGGATAGATGACCGCGCGCCATGGGGTAGCCGTTCTTCGATCGACGGCCTTTCGGCGGCGTTCTCAGCTTGCCGCGGCTGTGGATGAGGTTGCAGTCTTGGGGCACTTACTCGGCCTTGTCTTCGCCTCGTATGCCGAAGATCGTCACATCGAAATCCGCCATCCATTCGCGCAGGTACCCTACGCTGTGCCGGATCAAGATTCGTAACTTCTCGCGATCAGGTAGGAGGTCATCCGACGATCCTTCCATGGCATCGTAGACTTCAACCATCTCTTTGATCCGTTCGCAGACGCATCGGAAGTTTCGTTTCGGGATTCGTAGCATGTCATCTCCAAAAAAGGGCGGCGGCTTACGCCATCACACCTGAGCGTCACCCGGAACCCATTCCAGTGACGCACAGATCGACTCGCTCACGTTGAGCGAACCGCCCATGAAAGTAGCATGCGACCTGGAATGTGACTCGCGCCGAAGCGGCCGTCGATTTCCACCAGGACCCCCGACAATGGGACTGTCCGCATGCTGTTCAAGAGGGGCTCCCGCTGGTATCACCGGCAACCGTGGCAGGACGTGGTGGGCTGACGAGGTGTAGCTGCAACCCCGACCGGTTCCACGTGGTGCCCCAAGGAAGAGGAGTGTGCGTTCCGGACAAAGTCCGGTACGGGTCTGGCACCCCGAGATACCATCCGATTCGATGCCAGGCGAAAAGGCTGATACACCGCCCACTCCATGATCAAGCCACCTACGAGGCCCACGACACCGCTACCCGTCTCTTTCGGGAACGCGAATGCCGCAGGTACCTCGCCGCTGAGAACCCGGGCAGTGGCAACCCGGCGCGAATAAGAG
>SDBS01000998.1_pt1 | contig 28560 bp, 25 predicted proteins | sample 2277091 | NCBI WGS metagenome assembly SDBS01 (sample SAMN10404972, study PRJNA504765) | marine sediment metagenome | isolation source: marine sediment core GS10_PC15, 163 cmbsf | place: Arctic Ocean: Southern Knipovich Ridge | collected 2010
TTGAATGGGGAAGTAGCTTGGGAGAGTAAATTCCTCTAATCGAGGGATCTCTTTAGTGGCTTAGCCTGGTATAGCGCACGGCTGATAACCGTGAGGTCGGGGGTTCGAAGCCCCCCTTTCCCACTTATTATATATACATGTTGTATACATGATTGCATTAATTATTTATGTCGCATCTCTCTAAAGAGAAAACGATTTATTTACCTTTGATGTGTCCAAAGGTATAAAATTCATTATTTTGTAGATATTTTGAGGATATGTCCGTTGAGATCCCCCTTTCCCATAATTTATATAGATATAATATCCATATTTTTATACTTTCCGAATTTTTGAAAAATTAGAAAGTTTTAATTTATTTGATGAAGTGGTTTCTTTCTATTTAATCATAAAATTTCGGGACTCTATCATTTAAATTAAAGAAACACATTATCACTTAAGAGGAGATATATAATGTTGTATTTTATCCAAGCTAAAAAAACAAGGTTAATAAAAATTGGTTTTTCTACTAATCCAAAAGATAGATGTAGTGTTTTAAAGAGCTTCAATGCAGACAATTTGAGAATACTAAAGATTATTAAAGGCAATAGAACAGGAGAAAATGATTTACATAAAAGATTTAGAAAATACAGACATCATAATGAATGGTATTATCCCAACCAAGAAATATTAGATTTTATCGTAGAAACAGATTCATATATATTGAAAGAAGATCTTGAATGTGAGGTTGAAGAGGATTATAAAAATCATAAAGAACAACCTATTAGGTGTCCATCTTGTCAAATCCCATTATAATTTAAATCAAATGAGAGATTTAAAGATTGTTATGAATGCCCCAAATGTGAATATAATGTCTGTGTATATAATAGTTTCAAAGATTTCGTTGAGCATTAGTATATAGGAAAAAAAGGTCAATTTGAATTTCAAATTCGAGATCGTTATCCTCTTCGTTTTGTAGAGACAATTATCTAAGAGTTGAATATGAATCGATAATTATTGGTTTTATACCTCTTCTACTTAATTTTAAGAAATAGCTAACTTCAATTATGTTCATTTATTTTTTTAAATATCATTTGTTAATAATAAATTTGGAAATGAAAAATATTATAATCTCTGGAACTCCGGGTTGTGGAAAAACATCTGTTTCAAAAGAGATATCTAAATTAATTGATTCTAAAATAATCTCGCTAAATGAATTAGCAGTATCAAGAAAATTTTCTTTTGATTATGATAAGGAAAGGAAAACTTATATTGTTGATTTTAAAATATTTCTCCCTTATGTATTGAAGAAAATTGAGAAGATTAAAAAAGATAAACCTCAATTTTTAATTCTAGAAAGTCATTTTTCAGACTTCATTCCAAATGAATTCATAGATTATGCCTTTGTTTTAAGGTGTGATCCTGACGAGTTGCTTAAAAGATTAGAAAAAAGGAATTATGAATTAAAGAAAATATTTGAAAATATTCAAACAGAAATCTTAGGAAGCTGTGTAAATTTTTTTATTCAAAAACAAGTTAAAGCCCCGCTATTTGAAATCGATACAACTAATTTAAGTATAGAATCTATAGCGAAAACAATTATAAATATCGTTGTTGAAAAAAAGGATTTAGAAAAGTATTATATCGGGAAGGTCGATTGGTTAGAGAAACTATTTCAGGAAAATAGATTAGAAGAATTCTTCGATTAAAATTAATTAACAATGATGTGAAAATAATGAAATGGGAAATATCCGATATTGACGCTCTGGGAAGAATTGGTAAACTAAAATTAAATAACAAACAAATGGTAACGCCCAATTTATTTCCTGTGGTTCATCCATATAAAAATGTTATATCTACATCAGATTTAAAGAAAATTGGAGCTCAATGCCTTTTCACAAATGCTTATATTATTTATCAGAATAGTCAATTACGAGATGAGGTTCTAAAAAAAGGGATACACAAGCATTTAAATTTTGATGGAATTATTGGTACTGATAGTGGAGCATTTCAAAAGTATTTCTATAATAAGGATCATTTAGAAATACATGCTGGAGATATTGAAAAATTCCAAGAAGATATTGCTTCAGATTTCCCTGTAATTTTAGATGAACCTGTTCAACCAGATGACGACTATGAAACGGCTAAGAAAAAAATTTATACAACGATAGAAAGAGCAAAAGAAAACATTGAACGTAGAAAAAGGGCTACATCTCATTGGTTTGGTCCAATTCATGGTGCTAAATATCTTGATTTGTTAAAAATTTGTACAATTGAAATGAGTAAATTGGATTTTGGAGTTTTTGCAGTTGGGGGTTTAGTTAAATTTTTTCTAAATTATAGATTTGATTTAGTAATTAAAGCTCTTTTACACATAAAAAAAAATATTGTTCCAAATAAACCAATTCACATGTTTGGATTAGGTTTACCACAATTCTTCTCCTTAGCTATAGCATGTGGATGTGATTTAATGGATTCAGCAGCTTATATCCTTTATGCAAAAGAAAACAGATATTTCACGGTGTCTACAGGAACCAAGAAATTAGAGGAATTAGAAGAATTCCCTTGTCATTGTCCAATATGTAGTGAATATAAACCGAAAGAAGTAAGAAATTTTAATGAAAATTTACGAACAGAATTATTAGCTAAACATAATTTAAATATTTCCTTTTCTGAATTAAGAACAATACGTCAAGCAATTAAGGAAGGGAATTTATGGGAACTTGTCGAACAAAGAATAAGAAATCACCCTAATCTAGTAAATGCTGCCAAAATAATTAAAACCTCTCTACCTTTTTTTGAAGCTCATGAGAAGCTATATAAAACTCACGGAAGACTGTACTCTTCACCTGAAAGTGTTAATAGACCTCTACTTTATCGTTATGAATTTAAGATAAAAAACAATTATCGAGTCCCCAAAGAAGCAAAATTTTTAATAATCTTACCTGAATTAGATGTAAATGGTGCTCTATCACCTAGTATTAAAAATTGGTTAGAAGAAGTAGATAATAACTCAATAATTCCCCGGAAATTTCTTCATATTTCATTTATTTCTAGTTTCTATGGAATTATTCCTCTAGAACTAAGCAATACTTTTCCTATGGCCCAATATGAGTCTATTGACATCTCTGAAATTAATAACATGCATGTTAATAATATAATAGAGAATGTTGAAAACTTCTTTAATTTCCATGGACAAAATTATAATAAATGTGGTGTATTCATTCCGGTAGATTATATTAATCAATTCAATGAAATTGTTAAATTTTCTAAAGGAGAAATAATAATAAGAGTAGTTGATCTTATAAAATCTAAATTTAATTTAAATATTTTAACTTTTACAGAGATAAACCAACTTCTAAAATATTTCAAGAATGAGAGAGAATGATATTTTCAGAAAAGATATATGCATATGGACATGAAAATGTTTTAGGCACTCATAATACAACAATTGAAATTACAAAGAATAATAATTTAACATTGAAAGGAGATTGTATTATTGGGATTAATGCTACAAAAGCTTCAAGTGATTTAAGCAATGATTTGAAGAATTTTATAAAAACTGGGAAAAAATTTAAGATTATTCTAAAAGTAGAAAATTTAGAAGATTCTTTTTATGGTTTTGGTAATAAAAAATTAAGGATGTTAGATAGTGAAGATATTGTATTCCGAAAAAGTAAATATATTTGTGACAGAACCGTTTTAATTAATTGTTCAAAATCAGCAAAAGAGATAAATAGCGATTTAATTGAAAAATTAAAAATTCCAGGTAAAAAATTATCAATTATAATTAAAGTAAATTAGATAAATGGGAAAGAATAATAAGACTAAAATTAGATTTTTAAAATTGGAAAAGAAAGATGGGCAAAAATTCATTAAAAAAATAAAATATTATTTCAAAAACGTTCAATTAATTAATCAAAAATATAAATTATTATATGAGAATGAATTTATATTGTTCCCTTTGGTGGAAAATCAAGATCTTATTAATAAACTAATTAAATTTATAGAAAAAAACGTTGATTTTGAAATTATTTTTAAAGAAGGTATTACTAATCCAAAATTCAAATATAAATCGCTTCAGAAAGCATTAGAAGGCAAAATTCAAGAAAAATACTTAGATTCAATTCCAAAATCATATGATTTTATTGGAAATATCGCAATTATCGAGTTTGATGAATTTAAGCATACAATTGATAAGGAATTTAATGAGTTTAAGAATAAAATCGCTACCGCAATAATCACAATAAATAAAAATATAAAATCAGTATATGAAAAGAAAGGGAAAATTCAAGGAACATATAGATTACGAGAGTTAACTCTTTTATATGGTGAAAACAAATCAGAAACACTATATAAAGAAAACCAGTGTAATTTCAAGCTCGATATTAAAACCACTTACTTTTCACCAAGACTTGTTTTCGAACGTCGAAGAGTTGCAACAAGTAAAACAAATGAAAATGAGGTGATTGTAGATATGTTTGCTGGAGTTGGAACTTTTTCGATACAAATCGCTAGAAATAATAAAGTTAAAATTCATTCATTTGATGTAAATCCTCACGCTTATCAATTTCTTAAAGAAAATATTAAAATAAATAAATTAAGGGGGGAAATTATTCCTTACAATATAGATGTTAGAGATTTAAGTAATTCTACTAATCAAATAGGAATATTATTAAAAAACAAATCTGACCGGATAATCATGAACTTACCTGAAAAATCTATCGAATATATCGATACCGCGTGCTTTTTAATGAAACAAACAGGAGGGATTATACATTTTTATCATTTTTCAGATAAACCAAACGCAATAGGAAAGGTAATAGAGCAGTTAAATACAAAGCTAAGTGATTCAAATTGGAGGCTTGAAAAAATCCTGCACTCTAAAATTGTTAAACCATATTCACCAAAAGTTGAATTGGTAGGAGTAGATTTAAAGATAAAACATTACAATTTTTAGACTAGATTTTATTTTTTATCTTGTAGTATTAAATTATGGAACACGTATTTAAAATTAAGATTATAAATCTTCGGATTCATCTATCTTTTTATTGATATATCATCTTAAAATTCTTCAAGCGATTATATGATTTTAGAGTGTTATTATCTTCATAAAAACATTTAATCAGATTAATTTCATCACTATTGTTACGAGTGATAAATCAAATAATCGCTTAAATTTACTGCTCTCTTATTTAATAGAATAAAATTTAATCAATAGTCTGTTTCAGAATTGAATAATTTTAAAAATGTTTTAATAGAAAACTAAAATTAACGGACCTGGCAGGACTCGAACCTGCGATCTTCGGATTAGAAGTCCGACGCCATATTTTCCCAGTTTTTATAAGTAATAAAACCACCAGGCTTGGCTACAGGTCCTATTCGAATTTAATTAATTTTTAGAATATATTATTATCTTTAAACTTTTTTACATGAAATTCAAATAGACTTAGGTTAATATATATTATCTAGAAATAAAGAATAACCTCAAGATAAACTTAATGATAATTGATTTAAAACTAAAAATGAATTTGTTAATATAATCTCTTTACTGTTCTTTCCAGTCAATTAATTCATAATTTGGGTAAAGTTAGCCAGAAATTTTTAAAAAATTAATAATTTGTTAATATACTTTATTTAATAAATGAGAATCATTCATTAAATATAAGAAATATATTAAATTAAAAAAAAAGATTTAGTAAATTGTAAGAGAGTTTTAATTTTGCTTAAAATCACAAATAAACTTTATATTCATCAGAATATCCCATATTCATTTAATTGGAATAAGAGTCATCATCAAGAAAAATTTAATCAAATAACAACTAACCAAGAAGAATTAAGCAGACTTAAGAAATATTTTAAGAGCGTCTCTCAAGGATTAATACCTAATGATTTATTCAATACGCGAAAACAACCAAGAGTCTCACAATTTAAAATTAGAGGAATAAAATCAGGATTTATAAAAAGTTTTAGTAAAAAACTCATACGATCTGGTAAAATCCAGCATTATAATTCTAATTCAAAATTACCAAAATATGTTCAAACTGTCTTTGATAATTATGAAGAAAATAAAATTGCAGGACATCCTGGCCATGAACCAATTTTAAAAAATATTTTAATTAAAGATAAGAACTCAATAGCTATAGAAATTCCCATTTGGAATAATGAGAATAATAAATTTATTACAGGACATATTGATTTGATACAAATTGAAAATAACGTTATTAAAGTAATTGACTATAAACCTGAAGGAAAATTCCTTCTTTCTTTGCCCCAAGTAGCAATGTACGGATTTTTATTAAAATCACAATTAAAAATTAAGAATCTAAGATGCCTAACTTTCAATAGGAAGGAAGTTTGGGAGTATGATCCTGATATTTTATTAATGGATATTAAAGAATATTTAATCTCTCACCGAATTAATGAAAGACCATGGGAAAATTTTTTATAAGTTTTTTAATTCTGCTTTTTTTTTACCCTTTGGTTTAGGCGGTTCAGTTTCCTCCTCAGTTTTTAAGTATCCTCTAAAAAGAAAATAGCACATAATTAGTGTTATAAATTCAACAACAAGACCGAAAAAAGTAATTATTGTACCATTATATCCTTGATATCTTAAAAGTAATGCAGACGCAAAACCAGAAGAAGCTAAAACAAAGAAGATGAATGCTCTAATTATCTCCAAAATAGAATCTTTTATATAAATGAGTTCTTTCTTAAACCATGAAAATATTACAACCATATTAAGATATTCCTTCTTTCTTAATTAGTTTTAAATAAATTAAATAAAGAATATTTTAATATCTTTATTATTTATAAAAAAATCTTATATAAGTCCCCTAAATAATAATTAATCACAATTTTTATCAAGGTAAAAAATGCTTCAAAAAAAATGATTAAGACGATTTTTGTTTGCTTTTAAATTTTGAATATAGCACCTTATCTAATAAACGCCCTATTTTTAAAGCAATCTGGTTCCCAATTTCATACTTTTCACCATCTAGCAAATTTCGTTTTTCTTCAGGAGTAGGACTTTTACCTAGTCTTTTAATTAGTGTTTTTTCAATAATATCATTTACAATATTTTTAATCTTCTCATGATTAGGTAATTTTGTCTCTGAAGTTAATTCTTTAATTTTTTTAATAGCAAAATTAAAAAATTGGATAATTAACTCAACAGAATCGCCCTTCAATTCACTATGAAGCTTTATATTATCAGTGGCTATTTTAGTATCTTTTTCTTGCCAAAATAACTGATTTGGATTAATACCAGGACTATTAATTCTCATTAGAGAACCTGTGATTCTTCTTTCAATCCAATTTAAAGTATTTAATTCTTGCTCCTCCCGCAATTTATGTGCTTTTTCTTCTTTCTCTTTCTTTTTTGATTCAATAATCCGTTCTACTTCTGATATCCGAGATTTTTCAAATTCTCCAAATCTTTTGACAATATCATAACCAATACAATATGAAATTGGGGAGATCAAGTCAGATTTCAATTTTAACTGGGATATTCCTTCATAAAAAGGGCTTACTCTATTTTTTAATTCTCCTATCGCTTTTCTTAATGATATCTCCATTAGTCGCGCTAGAATGAAACCATTAACAAGAAAAGGTTGATTTAATGCACTAAATACAATAACCAACTCTTCCTGTCTCTTTTTTAATCGTTCTATAATCAATTCTTCCAGCTTAATTCTGATCCATTCCTCAGAATGTGTAGTACCATAAATTTTTTTAAAAGTTAAGAGGAATAGGGATCTGTCATTAGAAACTTTAAGATATAACTCTATTATCCTACTCAATTGTCTTAAAATTTTAGATAAAATATAAAAGAAAATATCTTTTGCCAATTTGTTAATAATTTCTTCGAACTCCAAAATAAATAAAATATGAGAGTAATTTTTTAGGTTTAATTCATTTAAAAAAACTTTATCAATAGCTTCCTTTTTTCGAATATATTCTCTTAAAGCAGTTATACTCGTTCCGGTTTTTTCTTCTAAAAATGTATATAAATCTTGAAATTCACTCTTATCTTTATTTATTAAGTTTATCAACTCTATTTCATTAAAATCCTCTAAATTATTTTGAGAATTTCTTTTAATTTGAAAACTTGATTGACAGATAGCTTTTTTTGCTAAATATATCAAGTTTTGGTTTTTATCATTAAGAGAGATAATATCTAACTTTTTTATATTGTATCTAATCATGTTTCTTTTTACATTCTCAGATAACTCTTCATCTACATTTATCAAATGTAGAATATTATAAACTCCGTATTTATTCAATGTGTAGATTATATCATTAAAACTGCATTCATTTAAAGATTGCAGAAAATATACGAAATCATTTGGATTATCCTTTAATTTCTTAATGATTTCTAGTTTTAAATAACTCAGTATTTTTTTTTCGAATTTCTCGTAATTGGTTTTCTCTTTTAAACCAGTTTCTATCTTTTTTATCAAATCTTTCTTTAAATTGTTTGCAATTACAAAAGCATTAAGTCCGGGTATTGAAATAGGAAAACGGCCGAAGTTAAAATCTAATACTTTTCTTTTTATCATTCGGACTGGCATTGCTTCAACTTGAAGTTCTTTATATGATTTAAACTCAAAATTTATTCTGATTTTATTTATTAACCTACTTAAAGTTGCTAACTCTATGAGTTTATCTTCTTTTTCTTCTAATTCTAATTTTCTTTCTAACTCGACAGATATATCTTTAAAGGCAGCACTTTCTTCTAAGATATCTTTTTTAACTTCAGTAGTAAGTCCCATTATATCACCTAATAAATCATAAAAATAGAATGGGGGATAATTTAATATGATTTCTTGTAATTCCTGTTCTATTTTTATTTCTATATCTTTTATCATCTGATCTTTCTGAATATCTTGTATATCATCATTTCTCTCTTCAATTAAAAACGAAATAAATTTATTTTCTAAATCGACGATCTTATTGAGAAGCCTTACTTCTAAGAATAATGAATCTTTTAATAAGGAATTAACTTCTTCAAGTATTATCTTTTTTTCTGTAAGTTCTAAATTTTTTGTAGAGTCATATGTAAATTTATCTAAATCTAAAAGTTCTTGAACTCTTATTCCTAAACTATGATAAATATGAATAGTCGCGGTTGCAATTAGTAAATCATTAAAAGTAGATTCTTGACTAATCAATTCAAAGATTTTATTCTTATCTGCTTCCCTTTTAAAGTGTGAGATTATTAAATCGACTGTTTGAAAGAATCTAAATGCCCCTTCAATAGCTGTTGTTTTTCTTTTCACGCCACTAATCATAAGTCTTTCACCCATTCTCTATATACTTCTTTGAAATTATTTGCTAATTCGAATCTAGCGTAATTGTGCCAAAATTTAAAATCTATTACATGAAAAAGATCCCCATTAAAATTTTCTTTCTCTTCATTGGTTAGGATGTGTTTTAACGTTAGTGTTAAAGGTCTTGGTATTAATTTTGAAAAATATTTTAATTCCCTATTTTTAATGAAATCATATAATGTATCCTCATTATTTAGATTAAAATAAGCGATGGGCGTCAATTTCTCTGCTTGAAGATTTAAATTTTTTAACTCATTTTTAACCAGCTTATTTACATATTTCGGAAATTCAATATTGATATCAATACTAATTTTATATTGCTCATAAAATTCAAATAATAAATTTTTTTCTTCCACATTCGGTTCTTTTGCTATATAAGAATCTAAAAATTCTAAAAAATTCTCAAGTTCTTGCTCTTTTGCTTCTCTTTCTTCGAAATAGCCAATAAAATCATTATATACCTCTATTAATGTCCAATTTCTTTTATCTTCTAATTTAAGAAATTTCTTACCATAATCCTTTATCCATTCCAAGACATAAAATTTCCATTCAAGATTGATTCCGCCCATTCTTTTTTCTAAAAATCTATAAAATTTATTCGAAAAACTCACAGGATCTCTTATTTCTTCTTCTGGCTCTTCCTTAATATACCTATTTATCGTAGAGTGCCTTAATACATAGCTTAGTAAATAATGTAGTTCCCATGAAAACTTTTTAAATTTTTCTAAATGATCTTTTATTTGATTAATCTCACCTTCCATTTGGATTTCTGCAAAAGATATTAAATCCTCTATACTTAATTTTATATTGTCAAAAAAAGAATCAGAATTCTGATTTACTATTTTGATAAATTCTTCATTCAGTTTTTTTTCATTGAATTTAAGATCTTTTAACAATAATATAGAATTTATTTCTATTTGATTAAAAAGAAAAAATTTTAATTTTTCTATTAATTTTTGACCCAAAATTCTAGCTGGTTTTTCCTCTTTATTAAATTTGACTTTCAGTTTTTCTATCAATTCAATTGTTAGAATTTTTAGCCGTCGATAAGAAAGATACCTTGGAAGAGAAGATTTTATTAGATTTACATCTTTTTTAATGATTTCTGAAAAATAATTAAATTGTGAATCTAATTCTATTATCCTCAAATTTTTCTTTTGAATTATAGAATTTATGATAAAGTTTTTTGTGATTCTATATAGATCTGCAAATTGTTCATTTTCTAATTTTCCTTTGTTTAATATGAAATATTCAAATTTGTTTAATAATTCATGAAGATCACCTATTTCTCCAGTAGTGAGAAAATCTCTTGAATATTCTAAAAATTTATTCAAATAACCTTGTAAATCGATCATTATTCTATTAATATTAGAGATTAACCAATCTGCGGTTTGAATTTCACGATATTGCTTTATTTTCTCTCTAATTTGGGAGATTAGAAATCTAAGTAAATCGTCTTGAGACTCATCTAATGTACCTTCATTTACTAGATTAACAAGATTAGTTCCAAGGTTTAAAGTTTTATTTACAATAAAATTAGCGCTTGGATCTGAAATTGAATATTTAAGGTGTTCTATCGCTTGTTTACCCTCGAATTTAGTTCTCAATTTATCAAATTTTGGGGTTAAAAAGTTAATTTCAATAGGTTTTTTATGCCGTAATATCTCTACATTAACTCTAATCTTTCCATAGGTACTTAACATTTCTTGTTCTGTTGGAAGAGCTTTACTTAACCCTATCAATTTCTTATTCCATTTATTTTCAACTAATTCACCAAAAAGCTTTTTACTAAACCTTTTGGCAAATTTATTGTAAACCCGTTGTTTTTTTTCTTTATTTAATTCTGGACGATTAGTAAATTCTTCAACTTCAAAAAATAATTTGCTTATATTATTTAATGATTGGCTAGATTTATGCACATTCAAAGATCCTGTTTCAGGTTTTAAAGCAATTAGAAGGCTTTCGCATTCTTTGTATTTTCCTGGTATAAAAATCATTGATTTTGGATAAATATTAACTTGAGCACTTTTTTCATCAAAATTGTATAAATCAAATTCAATACTAAACACTTCTGCTCCTGTATAATCCCTCAAGATTGCATTATACATTGCTAAAAACTTAATTACTTCTTGTGAGAGCTCATTAACTTTTTCTCTTGTTAACTTCCCTGGACCTATAACATCTCCAACAACAATATCATTTGGAGAGGAATATCCGAATATTAGGGAAAATTGATAATTTATCGATTCACGTGTTGTTATCATAATCCAATTTAATTAAGGCATCTTAATTGTTTAACCAATAAATTATAAATATTAAATCTTTATGATCAAATCTTAAAAAAATTGAGAGACTTCTTAAATATTTTTAAGTATATATTGTATTAAAATTTACTTTTGATTTAGAGAACAAATTACTTATATAAAAATACTAATAAAGATAAGAGATTCAAGGCGAAAATAAATAATAAATGATTTTATAAACTTATTTAAAAATTGAACTTTCTATTATAGTTTAAAGGAAAAATTATAGATTTAAAACAGTTATAAAATTCAAAGGAAATTGAATACGCTATAAAAAGTTCAACTTTCAAAAATAAAAATATAATAATAGAAAAACTATTATATTTATAACAATAAAATCTTAAATATTAAAGGTGTAGGTTTATACAATTTGGGTCTGATTTAGGAATCAATCAAGAAGATATTGAAAAAATTAGTCCTCAAATAACTTTTATAACATCTAATGCAGATATAGAAGCTATTGCACTTGTTAGTTTTGAAGGATACCAAATTGCTTTCTCGGCCTTGCCACAATATCATGTAGATGGAGATCAGTTTTGCGGGCTCGCTAGCGCATTATTGATGACCGGGAGATCAACAATCCAAACACTATTTCAAGAAGACTTAAGTGAAATAATCGTTCGGGCTGAAAATGGATATATTGTCATTACAAATGCAGGACGATTAGTAATAGTTTGTGCTGGTACAATTATTGATACATTAATGAAATCAGTGAAGGTAATGAGGATCGCTGCTAAAAACCTATATAAAATATTTGAGGGTCGTTAAATCTTAATTTTTTAATTTAGATTTTTTCAGAATTCTGAATAAAATATAGGTTAATGTATTACAAATACAATATCTTGTGGTTTTTTTATTACTATTTTAGAAAATAGCAATATCTTTTTATATATTCATGAATAAATAAGAACTAAAAGTTTTTAGCTTGAATTGATTTAGAATTATGGTGAGTTAAAAAACATCTATTTGGCATTAATATTACTATTAGAACTGATTGCATTGGATTTTGTCTCGATATCAAGCATTCTCTTCTTTTTATTGTTTCTACTAAAAAACTTAAAAATTATGTTGATAATTAGGCATTAAATGTATTGATTTCCAATATATTGATGAAACGAACTTTAAATTTAAGAAAATAAAATGGTAATTTAAATGGTAGATTATTTTAATTCAAGAGTGTTTTTAGAAGCAAGCGAAATACCAAAAGAATGGATAAATTTATTACCAGAGTTACCTTCTGCTATGACGCCCTTAGTTAATCCTATGGATGGTAAGCCAGCACCGCCAGAAATGGCATTTGCAATATTTCCAAAAGAATGTGTGTTGCAAGAAGTATCTCAAGAATCAACAATACCTATTCCTAAAGAAGTACGGGAGATATTTGCTAAAACTTATAGACCAACTCCACTCCATAGAGCCTTAGGTCTAGAAAAAGAATTAGGAATTGAAGGAGATGACATAAAAATTTTTTATAAAAATGAATCTGTATCTCCCACGGGATCTCATAAACCTAATACCGCTATACCTCAAGCATATTATGCAAAGAAAGACGGGTTAGAAGCGTTGGTAACAGAAACAGGAGCAGGACAATGGGGATCTGGTCTAGCATATGGATGTAGTTTATTTGATGTTAAATGCACCGTCTATATGGTAAGAGCAAGTTTTATCCAAAAACCAGGTAGAAAAATTCTAATGAGATCCTATGATGCTGAAGTACATGCAAGTCCTTCAAAACTTACTGAATCTGGAAAATTATTCTTAGAAAAAGATGGAGAGCATCCAGGAAGCTTAGGAATCGCAATATCGGAAGCAATTGAGCATAGTATGAGAAGTGATAAAATCAGATATTCACTAGGTAGTGTAGTAAATTTTGTTCTTTTACATCAGACTATTATCGGACAAGAAGCTAAAATTCAACTGGCAAAAATTGGTATTGAATCCCCTGATATCGTTATTGGTTGTATGGGTGGAGGCTCTAACTTTGCTGGATTAGCAATTCCTTTTATAAGAGATAAAATCCATGGTATTCATCCAGATATTGAAATATTAGGAGTAGAACCTCGCGCATGTCCAAGTGTTTGTAAAGGTCAATATCGATGGGATTTCGGAGACTCTGCAATGAAAGGCCCAATAGCTAAGATGCATACTTTAGGACATACTTTCATACCTAGCCCTATTCATGCTGGCGGATTACGGTATCATGGAATAGCTCCAATGATTTCAATTTTATATAATAATAAGCTTATTTCAGCAACTATGCATCATCAAACAGAAGTTATTGAGGCAGGAATTAAATTTACTAAAGCAGAAGGTCTTTTACCTGCACCAGAAACGGCTCATGCTGTAAAAGAGGCGATTGATCAAGCATTAAAGGCTAAAGAAAATAATGAAAAGAAAGTAATTTTGTTTAATCTAAGCGGTCACGGTTATTTTGATTTATTAGCTTATAAAAGTTTTATGGCTGGTGATTTAGTAGATTACGAATTACCGAGTGAAGAAATTAAAAAAGCTTTAACATCAGAAGAAATGCCTATAATTGATGAATCTCAATTTTAAATAAGAAAATATCTTATCTTTTTTTATTTATTTTATACATTTAGTTCTCAAGAAAATCTTAAAATTAAAGGATCTTTTAAATATTAAAGTTTCATGAGTTTGGTCGTTATTGATCGTTTTTTCTATAATTATTGTATGCATTTTTTTTGTTTATGGAGTAATTCTTGTATATATCTCAATTTTAGCAAAGATTAATGGAGAAAAAGGAGCATTTATCAATAATTTGACAAACGCAATAATTCTGATAATATCAATTACATTCAACTTACTATTAATAATTTTTTTTCCACGTTTAAATTGGAATTTCATTGTTTTTCCGTTTAATTTTTTAATGCTTGGCTTCATTGGAATATTTCTTCCCTTGTTTTATCTATTTACTTCAAGGGAGAAAAAGAAAATTAAAAAATTAGAACAAAATGTAGAAATAAATAAACTTGTATCATTTAAAGAATTACCATTAAAATATGAGATTTATAGAAAATTAACCCATTTAGTTGTATTAGGAATAATATTTTTTTATTTTACTCTTGGATTTTTAATTAAAAATTTTTTTGCTTATATTTTAGAATTTGTACCAGATTTCATTTCTGATATGTTTAATATCGGAGGAGATATTATGTTTTTTACTCAAAACCTTGTAGTTTTTCTAGTTGGTGTTTCATTAATAGGTATGTTAACCGCCGATTTTATACGAATTCTAACACCTGAGAATTACCCTCTAAAACCCATAAATCAGTTGCTAAGAGAAAAAGAATTAGGTATGAGAATAGGCCCCCATATTTCCATGAGTATCGGATGTTTTTCAATAATTATTTTATATGGTTTAATTATACCTATTGGACCAGTTATAATCTGTACATCAATGACAATGACTGTTTTTAGTGATATGTCTTCAAATTTAGTCGGTAGGGCACTAGGACGCAAAAAAATACGTGATACAAATAAAACATACGAAGGATTATTTGCTGGAATTTTAGTAGCTTTTCTAACAGGGCTACTTGTTTTTTATTTATTAAGAGATTTTTACAATTTTAGTATTTTTAGTTTATTCTTAATTCCACTTATAGGTACAGTTATCGTAGGTTTACTAGATTATATAGATCTAGTAATTGACGATAATTTATCATATAATATAATAATATCCTCAACATTGTTTTTCATCTCCATTTTTATCATATAATACGAAAATTATCAAAAATTTTTTCAATTAAGATATTTTTATTTACGAAAATGTTAGAAGAAAAATTAAAAATTGATAAAATTTCCAAAGGTACAGTAATTGACCATATAGATGCAGGTTACGCCTTGACTATTCTCAATCTTACAAATCTAGATGACTCAAAGAATTTAATGACGATAGGAGTGAATGTTCCCTCAAAAAAATATCATACAAAAGATATTATTAAAATAGAAGGTGTATTTTTAAATGAAACTCAAATGCAACAAATTTCTATACTCTCTCCTAATGCTACAATCTCATTAATAGAAAACTATAAATTAATAGAAAAGAAAAAAGTTAAGCTCCCATCAGTAATTAAGAAATTAATCTTATGTGTAAATCAAACATGCATTTCAAATTCAGAAAAAGAACCAGTCTTCAGTGAGTTCCTAGTATTAGAAGAAAAACCACTAAAAATTCAATGTGTTTATTGTAATAGAATTTATAAACTAGACGAGATAATTTTTAGCTCTAAGGAAAAAAAGGAAAAGAAAGTAAAACAAAGAATTCAATTATAAAAAGAATTATCTTGTTTTTATAAGTATAACTCAAGTATGGAGGAAAAATTTGGCATGAATTTCAATAATGTATGTGTAATAACACCTACAATCATAAATAAGAAGAAAAATATTCCAATACCTGGTGAGATAATCTTTTTCCAATTCCATTCTTCTTTTTCATATTCAAATTTAAATATTACAAAACTCACGAAAAAAGGAAATAAGAACCACCAAACTAACATCCAAATTAATAAAAACCATCCAATTAATCCCAGTATAAGTCTCCCTACAATAACACTTAAAACCCCTGTAATCCCGCGTGCCCAATATAATTTTGTTTCTTTTTCTAAACGAAGATCAAAACTTTTTGTTGTTTTTTTCTCAGTTTTAATTTCCTTTATTTGCAGTTCTTTCTTCTTTTCCTTTAATAATTTTTGTCTCCTTTTTCTAATATCTACCTTCTTGTGCTTTCCCATAATTATTTTTATAAATGTTATTTACTATAAAAATAATTATATATCTTGATAAACTAAAAATCAAATAAAACATGATTAGAACCGCAAAAGAATTTTCTAACTTCGATGTATTCGCCATTGTTAAAGAATTGGATTCAATCCTATTGAATGCTTCAATTTTAAATATATATGAAGTTGAAGATTTATTAATACTAAAAATTAAAACAAAAGATGGAAAGAGAAATTTAATAATTAAAAAAGACTCTCGGATTAATTTAACTGAATATAATTATCCTATTCCTAATTATCCTAGTCAATATATAATATCTTTAAGAAAAATTCTAAAAAATCGATTGATATTAAAAATAAGGCAACATCAATTTGATCGTATAATTGTAATAGAGTTAAGTGATTATGACAAACCTTGGAAATTTGTCATTGAATTATTTAATAAAGGTAATTTTCTTCTGTTAGATGAAAATAACATAATAAAGATCGCGAAAAAATACAAAAAGTTTAAGGATAGAAGTATTCTTGCTAAACAAGAATATTTTTTTCCCAAATCTTACGGAACTGATTTCTTAACAATAAATAAAGAAGAATTTGATAATTTATTTAAAAACTCTGATATTGAAATTGTTAGAGATTTATCAAGAAAAATCCATCTCTCTGGCTTATATAGCGAAGAGATATGTTATAGAGCAAATATCAATAAAAAGATTATTGCTAAAAACCTTTCTGATAAGGAACACGATAAATTATTTGATTCTTTTAAAAAATTAAGAAATAATTTGTTATTTGGTGAGATTAATGCACAGATCGTGCTTGATCAACATGGAGATGAAATTTCTGTTTTACCTTTTGAAATTGAAATTTTAAAAAATTATTAGAAAAAGGATTTTTCTTCTTTTAATGAAGCAGTAGATAATTTTTTTTCAAAGATTGATTCTGAAGCTTTAAAAAGTCCAAAGGATCAAAAAATTCAACAACAAATAAAGAGTAAAAAAAAAATATTAAAAAATCAGCAAGAATACCTTCTAGAACTTAAAAAAAAAAAGATAAAATATTACAACCTCGGAGCTTTAATGTATGCAAACTTCAGTTCATTAGAGAAACTAATTTTTGTAATTTTAGATGCTAAAAAGAAAGGTTATGATTGGGAAGAAATTAATAATAAATTAAATGTTGCTAAAAAGGAAAAACTAAAAACAACAGAATTTTTTGAAAAAATTATTACCTCAACTAAACAACTAGTAATTCTATTAAATGAAAATCAAGTTCTAATTGATTTAAGAAAGAGTATTGGGGAAAATGCAAATCTAATATATTCCAAGGGAAAAAAAGCAGAAAAAAAAATTAAAGGTACAATAATTGCTATTGAAAAAACTAAAAAAAAGATTTCTAAACTAGAAAATGAAAGGGAATTAGTAGAATCTGAAGTCGATTTCCTCATAAAAAAACCAAAGAAAAAATGGTATGAGAAGTTTAGATGGTTTTTTTCATCTGATAATTTTTTAATTATTGGAGGAAGAGATGCTACATCTAATGAGATTATCTTTAAAAAGCATTTGGATCCAACTGATTTAGCCTTTCATACAAATTTCCCCGGATCTCCATTAGTAGTAATTAAAAATCCAGATAATTTAGAAATTCCCTTGAAATCGATTAAAGAAACATCTAATTTTGTTGCAAGTTATTCACGAGCTTGGAAAGAAAATTGGGGTGTAGTTGACATTTTTTATGTTCAATCCAATCAAATTTCAAGATCGCCGCCTTCAGGCGAATTTTTACCAAAAGGATCTTTTATTATCTCAGGAAAAAAATTTTTTATTAAGAATGTTAAGACGGAATTGTCAATTGGATTAAAACTTGTTGAATTAGAAATAAATTCCAAAGAAAATCAAAAAGGTTTTTACCCTAAAATTATTTCTGGTCCCGAATCTGCAATTCAAAAACAAACTACTTATTTTATTAATATTATCCCTGCGAAATCAAGTGGTCTGACAACAGGAAAGTTAGCGAAAGAGATTAAATCTTATTTTATAAAAATTGTTGATAAGGATTTGCGAATCTGGGTGAAATTATTATCTATAGATGAAACTATTCTTTATCTCCCTAGTGGTTTTTCAGATATTAAATCAAATATTTAAATTATATTCCTCCAGCTTTTAATTTTTGGAATATTTTTATAGTCATCAAATAAAATCCCATCAATACCCATCTTAATTAATGATTTAATATATTGTAAGGGATCTTTATAATGAAGAAAATTCCATGCTAAAGATAAAATCCGGTTTTCATGGCAAATCTCTATAAATTCTGATGAAATTAAATCTGATTTTAAACTAATAATATCAGGTTTGAATTTAAGATTTTTTTGTCTTCCTAAATTAATAAATTCTTTTAGCTTAAAATCTACACCTTTAGTAATATTATAACAAATAGTGCTCTTTGGAAATTTTTTTCTTATATCTCTCAAATCTCGTAATGTTCTTCCACTAAAAATACATTCTTCTAATAAAGAATACCCCTGAACCAACTTTGGCACCGAATCTCTTAAATCTTCCTCTTTTAGCTCTATTATAAACTTAATATCTCCTTTTAGCTCTAATAACACTTCTAATAAAAGAGGAATGTCAAAACTATTAAACCGCGTCTTAATTTTTTTGATATCTTCATAATTATAGTTTTTTAATAATCCTGAACTAGTCGTAGTTCGCTCTAATGATGGATCATGTAAAATTATAAACTTTCCATCTTTAGTTTTACGAACATCAAATTCAATATAATTCGCACCATATTCTATGGCTTTTTTGAAAGCATTAATTGTATTTTCATCAAAATCAGTTCTAGTTCCTCTGTGACCAATAAATAAAAATTCTAATTTCATAGATAAAAACTATTGAACATTTCTAACTCTTTATATCTTGGACCAAGAATAAATAGATTAATATTAATATAAGTCCTAAAAGAGTAAAAAAGAACACCCAAGGATTTAATATGGTTTGCCCTAAAGAAAAAATTAATAATAGAACTAATTCTTTCCAATCTAATGGTTTTCCAACTAATTCTTTATAATTACCGACACTCGTAATCATGAATAGAAAAAACGCTAGAATTGTTATCACTTTAATTAAGATATCCACAACATTCCAGATTATATTTTGATTCATAAAAATTGTAATTAACTCGGCATTGAAGAATAGAGAAATAATATAAAATACGCCACCAAAAATAACTGATATTATAACAGATCTGTATGCAAATTTTTCATCAGATCTATATTTTTCCTTCTTTTTTAACTCTTTTTGTGATTGTTTAGGAATTTTTGACATTTTATCGTTTTATTCTTTGGATTTTTTCTTTCAATTTAATAATTCTATAAATATAAAAAACATAAAGAATTCCAAGAATACTAAAAACTATTATAACCAAAATAAAAAGGGTTAATTTTATTGGTAATGGTTTTGGAGTGGGTAAAGATGGTATGTTAATTAAGATTATTGAACTTTTTCTTATCCCACTCGGGTAAGATGGTGATACTCCATATGTTATATTAAACGCAAGTGACTTACCTAACTCTAAAGAGACATCCTCCTCGTTTCTATTAATCGGGATGACGAATTCATAAGTCGAGGTAGTATCTTCTAATTTGGCTGCTCCATCACCATTACTCACAGTATCATTAAAAAAAATGCTGCTATTTATATTCATATCAAAATACTCGAAATTATCTTCCGAAATATTAGAAAATTGTATTATTTTAGCGTCAATAAAATCTTCTATATTTTCCGAAGAACTATTTGAAATTATCAACCCGATAAATTCGCTGGAACTACGCGCTATAGGTAATAAGTCCACTTGTACTGATATATAAAGATTTTGGGCAGTATGCATGACCCATAGTTCAATAGGTAAATCATCTAAATATATCTGATTTTTTATGGCTTCATTCCATTCTTGCGCGGTTATATTGATATAACCATTAATTATTGGGGCTTCTCCAATCTCAGAATCAATTTCTTCAGTTGCACCAAAACCAATAGGCACAATGAGAAAGGTTATAATTGAAATATTTAATAATATAAGACTAAATACTAAGGTAAAGGTTAATTTTTTCAAGATGAAAAGCCATTGATTTATTTATATAAAAATTAAAAATTTTAGTACAAAATGATTATTATTCATGTATTTTTACTTCATTGAGATAATTTGGAAGCAAAATAACGCAATTAAATTTGTTTAAATAAGCGATAATATAATTAATCAAACGTTTAATTTCACGTTTTGCCTCCGTTAGATTTTTATTATTATATTCGGCAAAAGGTTTTGGACCTATAGCTACAAGAATCCCTGATAAATCTTTTTCTCTTTTAATGAAAAACCAAAAAGATTTTTTTTTTTCGTTATCTTTAACAATAATTAGCATCCAAGGATTAAGTGTCCAATCATTTTCATCAGGACTAAAAACTCTTTCTATTGCTCTCTGAGTGAAATATTTTTTCGTCATGTTAATAGTCTTCACAAGAGCATTAAAATAACTTCTTTTTATTTTTAAATATCCTCCAAAATAGGACTTAGCATCAAATAATTCGAGTTCTTTCTTTACCCCATCTGAAAATTTCAAGCCTACTTTCCAAGGATTCATGTTTGTTTTTTTTCGATTTTCTTAAGTCCAATTTCTTCTATTTTTATTTCTTCAAATATATTCTTAATCTTGTTAAATGAGGCTTTTAAATTCTTGGTTTTTTCTTCAGACATGCTAATATTTAAATAACATTCATAAAATAATCTTTTTTCTATAAATATCACACCAGAAGTATGAATAACTTTTTTGGATAACCCTTCAAAAATTTTGGATAATCCTTCAAAAATTTCATTTGTTAAATTAAATCCTGATAAACTAACCTTAACAATTTTCTCTCTCTTGAGAGGATAGATTGAAATTTTGATATTATTTTCTATTACTGATTGAATCACTAATAAGAAAGGATATTTCTCTAATTCTTTAATCTCTAAAAGGGGAATCTTAAAATTTACTTTACTACTTTCATTAACACGTTGTACATATGCTTTTGTTAAATTAAATTTATCCATTTTCAACCAAATAATTAAATTTTATTATTCAAATTGCGAATTTCTTTCTAATTGAATTTATTGTACCAGATGTCTTTAATGGAGATAATACAACTTTAAGTCCATTAATTTCTTTTACTAAAGTTAGAGCTGAAATTATAATTTCCTTAGTTTGGTGAGAACATCTAATAATTCCATATCCTTCTTCCCAATTAAGCTCTGATAACCATAACCCTATTTTATTAGCTTCTTTCATTCCAAAATATCGCCATACTGATTGCCAAATTGATCTTAAGAGGTCACTTTGTTCAAGATCTATTGCACGTTCTTTTAATATTTTAAAAAAGATATACCTTTGTCTTTCTTTTCTAACGATTTTAAACCCCTCCTTTAATTATTCTCACTCCCGGTTCAATATTTTCTTCTTTCCGTTTCTGAGTTCTTTCTAATACAATCCTTGGGCTTAAAATGAAAATATTTTTTGCCACATCTAAAGGAAATCCAAGAAGAGTATGACATATACTTATTATTGCTCTTGGATGTCTATAATTATATAAATTTGCAAAATTTCCGCTTATAATATAATTTGCTTTTAATTTTCTGGCTAAATGCATGAATCTATAAAGATTCCTAAAATTTTTTGACTGTATTACTTGATTTGTTTCCATGATTGGGGCTAAAGAAAATTCGATGAAAGAATTATTTTGTTTAGTTAGAGAAATTACTCCAGGAGTAAGTGTTTTTATTATTTCTTTATCAGAAAAAGAGATAATATCTACTCGTGAATCTTTTGCCGCATATAATTGAATTTCTTTATTTAAGGATTCTATTGAAAGAATATCTGAAAATTTATAATACCTTTTTAATTGTTTCTTAAATTCTTCAATGTTGTTCAATCTTAGATTTAATCTATAATAAACATTAATATGGGTTTCTTTTTTTATTTTTTGTTTGAGATTTAAAGGAATTGAATTTAAATTGTTCTGAGATTCTAATATTACATTGTTTATCCCTAATTTCTCACAAAACTTTAGTCTTTTTTGAACTTCGCTAAAATCTTCAAAATTTACTGGTAATCGCGATTCAAAATATGACAAAATAATATAAGCCTCAAGAGAACTGTACGACTATATATAATTATTGTAAGAATTGGAAAAATAAAAAAATTTTACTATAAATACATTCTTAAAAATTATTTACCACGACCCTTATTTGCTCTAATACTGGGTCTTGTTTTTTCAGATCCCCATCCTTTCTTATGTAACCCTCTAGCTCTTTTTCCAGCTGAAGTTAAACCTCTAGTCACTCTTTTTTTATGCTGAGGATCAGAAATCCAGTTTATTTTAGGATCAGATTTGATTACGGGATGGCTTGGATCGACAAGAATTACTTCGTAATACCAATTTTTACCATCTGCATATACTTTATAACTATTCAAAACCTGCATGTTAGGATATTTTCTTTGAACACGTTCTTCGGCAATCCATTGAAGATTCTTTCCTGTAGTATATTTAGATACTCCCATCGCTCTTGGTTTTCTACCCCGTTTTGGACGAACTTTATGCATTCCGCCTTTTCTAATCCGCGCTCTCACGATAACGTACCCTTGTTTTGCTTTATAACCTAATGTTCTAGCACGATGGATCTTTGTCGGTTTTTCTACTCTTTGAATTGAACTACCATGGCGATATTCTATTCCCCGATACCAATGTGGGGTTTTAAAACCTTTTTCATGTTTTTCAAAAGTTTCTTTTACATAGATATATCCAGACTTCATTTTTTATTAGCAGATCCTTTAATTAATATTTATTAAAAATCTGCATTTTTTATTATTTTTACGGTTATTCAATTTGAATTTATTTTTGTGATAATTCAATTTAAATTATGTAAAGTTTAAAAAACAAAGAGAAAAAACCCTTACTTAACGTTTTTCGAATAAAAATAGGGTTTTTATTCTTTATTGATTAAAAATGTTGATATAATGAATATCCCTGAAATTCCCATTAAGAAAGCTGAAATAGTTATTATATTCTCAACTGTAATAGAAAAATACAGAAAAAAACCTAAGGGAATAAAGACAATTCGAGCTAAAGATTGATAAGTATGTAGGAGCTGATATTTAAACGTCTTAAATTTCTTATTTTTTGAAATATCAGATACAAAAGATGTATATGTAAAACTACAAATAGAACCTATTAGAAAAAGAAAAAAATTCAACATCATAAGAAGCATAAAGTTTGAAACTGTTGTTAAAATCATTATAAAAATATATGAGGAAAAACCTATAAAAATCAGTTTTCTCTTATCTAATTTATCACTAAATTTATAAGCAACCCAACTTCCAAGAAATTCTGAGATAATGAATATAAAATAAAAAGAGTTGTATATCCTCCATGAAAATTCACCAAATTTGTTATATATCCAGGAACTGAATAAAAACACAAACAAATAATCAGAAGATCCAAGGAAAAATACAATATAGAGAATTAACATCAAGCCAACTGTTTTCTTATCATTAATACAGTCTTCTTTTTGATTAATTAATTGATTCTCATTAGAATCATGATAAAACAATTGAATCTTACTATTGAGTAAAACTATGACAAATACAAAAGAAAATGAAAAAAACCATCCAACTACAAAAAAACTATTCCACAGTCTTAATGAGCTGATATTCGTAACTATAAACTGAAAGAAAATTGTAATTACTAAAATTCCTATGATATTCGCTATTCTAACAAGAAAGATAAGTTTCTTTTTAATAGAATTAGATTCTTTAATGATCTTAAGAAAAAGATTGATCATGACAGTCCGGATCATTGAAACAGAAAAGAGATATAAAAACAGAAAAACCGCAAACAGAATTAATATATGCTTAAATAATATAAATATTAAGAAACTTCCACATAAAATAAAACAAGAAGTATAGAGGATTATTTTACTCTGAACTTCTTTGTCTACATATTTATCATAATAATAACTTAAAATAGGAGTTATAATAAGTGGAATATAAGGAAATATTTGTACAAATGCTAATTCAATTCTATTATATTTTAAAATATCTAAGTAAAAAAGAGGGATATAATTGAAGTAATAAAACTCAAATATAGGAATCATGCAATAGACTAAAAAAAATATAAGATATATTCTATTTTTGTTGAACTCAAGCATTATTTATTTATTTCAAGTGAATTCGATTAATTTAAATTTATAAATTAGATTTATAAAATCCAATTTTTTATTTTTAATATTAAAAAAAGAAGAATAAATAGAGTATACTTAATCAACAAGCATACAATTTAAGGACCTGTTCCACCTTCATACATTTTCATTCACTCGTGTTTTTTTCTTTAAAATGAATATCAGTTCTACTCAATTTTTTGAACTGAAATGGGACTGATTTCATTAAATTTTATATCAGAATTATCCAATTTAGATCTTTGAAAAATTTCTACTTCAAAACCTAAAACTACATTAAAACGTGTATATTAATTTATATAAACTACGATAAAAGAAAGGAAAATTTAATTTATAGTATTTTTAAAGCAATGGGAGCCTTTTGATTTTCTAAATTTTTATTATATAATATTAATTAAAAAAGAACAAAATGGGCTTTAATTATAAAAAGATGAAAAATTTAATTATTTAGAACTTAAATTCTATTTGATTAATTTAAAATATACATAATGTAATAATGCCGAATTCGCTGGATCTTAAAATTTTGCATAATATGTCTAGAAAAGAATTTCAAAAGAATTCTGATTTAATGGTTCAGACTCTTCTTAATAATCTGACTATTCATTTAGGTGTAGATCCTTATCAAAAGGATATTAAATTTATAATAAGCAAGAAAGAGACTTCAGAATCTAAAGATCCTTTCACTATAGGCGTTAATCGATACACTCAAGACAAGACAATAATAATAGAAATAAATGAGAAATATATAAAATTCTTAAATTTCATTGTTCTTCGAGAAATTTACAATTTATATGTCCCCAAAGAAATACGCAATTATGAATCGGTACAGTTAGTTATTAATCAAATTATATTAAAATACTTATTTAAACACGAAGCTTTAAATGAGTGGAGAACACTTGTTAAAGAGCAACTTGAACATTATGACGCTCCTTCAAAAGGATTTGACCGCCTAACCTCATTTGATCGTTTACAAAGCTTTTTTAATTTGAAAGGAAGTGAAGAAGTAAACCCTTTTCGTTTTTTTTTCCATTATATAAGGGAGAATAAGACATTAATTAGTAACAAAATAGAAGGGGCTACTAACGATCTCCATGTAGTTTTTTTTCACGAATATGAGAAGATTATGTGGAAAACTCTGATTAATGATGATATGATTGAAACAATTAGGTGTTTAGTCTATATTTTCAATGAAACAAAAAGCTATAAGAATTTTACTCAATATCAAGAATTGTTTCAAGAATTTAAGACAGACGGAAAATTGAAGACTGAATTAAGCTTAAGAAAGTTTACCAAAAAGATGCAATGGATTAAGAATGAGAGTTATTTTGCTCCATCCTATCGAGTAAATTGGAAATCTCTTAATACCTGCTTGATTAATGTCTTCTTTCAGTTTAACCCAATCTTAAATAAAGCTAAAATTATCAAGATTTTAGAAAATCTTCCCTTTTTTTTGACATCCAATATTTCACGAAGTAGTTTTAGCTTAGATATTCATGGCTTTATAGTTATCCCAAAGATCTATTTAAATGATCTGATAAGTTTAGTAAAAAAACTAGATAATTTAGGATATTTCACTAAGTATTATTTAGGATTGAGTAATTTTAGGACTTCATTTATAAATTTAAATTACTATAGAGAGTATTCACAAAAACAGATTATAGTAGATCCTAATCATTCTATGTATGATGTCAAATATGAGATTGAAGAAAATTTAAATTACGGCCCAGACTTCTGTGAAACTATTCTCAACCTTCTCGATTTTCTACTTCTTGATCGAATAAGAGCTTATAGTGTAACAGGTTTAGGATTTGAAAGGAAAACTGAGATGTTACAAACACTGAAATCAGATTTATTAAATGAAATTTCTACTGAACACGGAAAAATAAGAGATTTAAAAAATACATTAGAATTTTTTCACAATTCAGAGGAAATAAAAGCAAAATTTTTACAATTTTTAGACACAAACAAGCATTTTGGTTTTTTCTATATCAGAACAATGTTAGAAGAATGTTTGACTCTTATTGACTATATTGATAAAATAATGATTAAAAATCCACAAATTAAAAATGCTTCTCAAATAAATAATATCTTAGTAAATCAACGGTATTCACAATCAATCAAATATAATATCCTCCTAAATAACAAGCATGCTTTAAATATGGTTCTGAAAGAGATTTTCTCGTTTTACTTCTCATCAAGACAGCGTTATAAAAAAAATATTGAAAAATATAAGCAATTTTATGCTTTATTTAATTCTTGCTATAACCTAAGATTATTTGACTTAAAGGCGATAAGAAAAATACTAGTGGATACGGATTTAGTAAATAATATCTACAAAATAAAAGAGGAAAAGTTAAACAAATCATTTGAAAAATACAAACCATATAAAATTACCTATCAGGAAATTGATAAGGTGTTAGATAAGTTCTTAGCTCATGAGCCTCCCATTATTAATCCAAATTTACTTAATTCATTGATATTTCGACACGCTTATAGTATTCCTTATTTTATCTTAATCAATACCCCAGAAATCCGTAAAAAGCTTAATTTAATTGAACGTATTTTCATATTGAATATTATAATTCAATCAACCGATTTAATCACTAATGAAGATTTTCTTTGTGTAGAGTTTCGAATTCCATTTCTGAGTAATAAGGAAAGAGGATATATATTTTCTATTATATATAATTATTTCAAAGAAGACATTATCCAAGCGAAATTATATTTAGGGAGTGGAATTTATCCAGCATTTTCGCTGAAAAATTTTTATGACCTACAAAGTGAACAATTTTTTTATACAAAAGATCTTTTTGAACAATTTTTACTTTATGCTCAAAGACTTTTAGGGGAACCTTTAACTCCAATCAAAGAAGATCAGACTTTTCAATTTAATCTTTGGACAAAAGAGAAGAATATTTCCAATTTCATTCAAAACGTTAATGACCGTGCCTTGAGGGAGCATTCTGATTTTAATACATCCCAATTAAATACTCTCCTGGACTTCCATCTAAATCTTGAAGAGAACTTATTAGACATTGGAAGATTTAGAGAAGATAAACAGCGATATTTCTTTAAAAATTATATTAAATCCATAAAATTTATTCCAGCATTTCAATATTTTGGATTTAGCCAATATTATCTATATATATACCCAATTGATATAGAAGGGGTAGATTTTAGACATTTATTGCATAATTCATTTCAAAAGGTAAAGTTTCCGGCAAATATTGATAATTCTAACTCATTTCTATTTAATTTTATATGGCCATACCGAAATCCAAATACTGCACGACTAAACTGGTTAACCAAATCAAAGGGAATTATTCGTGAATATTGCCTGTTTTTCGTTAAAAAAATAATACCAATACTCCATTTTGATTATAATCTTAGTGCTAATGGATGGATATATAGTGCAGACAAATTTAAGATCTATTTCCAAAATATCCTATTCAATCAAAATTACAAAATTCCTACTCTAAAGGTAAAAGAGTTTGATTTGACTTACCTTTCAAGCAATAAATTTACACCAGAATCTTCTGAATATGAGTCTTTAACGAAGATATATAATTGGAGATCTATTGACATAAAATCATACTTAGGAACACAAAACTACACAATAGTCAACCATATTACTAATTTATTGAAAAAGAATTTAATATTTCCATATATATCTTTAAAGAATTTAGAGATCCAGGATATAGTATATCTCATAATCCCTAATCTCAAATCAGAATTAAATGAAACACTTCTTCATATTTTCAGTTTTTTCAATTATGGATTTATTTATGAAATTGAAGGGGAATATTTTATTCATGGATTTCCTCAAGAGGTAAAATTCCAAAACGGATTAATGATTAAATTGTATCTTCCCAAATGTAAACTTCATGAATTTGAACAGTTATTTGATTTATTATTTGAATATTTAAAAATTAAATATTATCTAAT
>SDBS01000999.1_pt1 | contig 28559 bp, 32 predicted proteins | sample 2277091 | NCBI WGS metagenome assembly SDBS01 (sample SAMN10404972, study PRJNA504765) | marine sediment metagenome | isolation source: marine sediment core GS10_PC15, 163 cmbsf | place: Arctic Ocean: Southern Knipovich Ridge | collected 2010
TCTCCTAATATGCTACTTTATCGGTTGCAGATCGGACAGATCGTATAGGTGTACCCTTCTTTATTTTTGGCTATTTCTTCTGCCTTTGAATTAGCTTCATCACGGCTTTCAGAATACCAGAACTCTCCAGTTTTATTTTCCCTCGCCTTTGACGGTTTAACACCCACTGAACTAATTGGGTCCGCCAGCATACAATCAACCGTATGCAACTTCACTTCCTTTTTTGGGTAATCTACAGCCACTAGATAGCCAGGGGTAGTGTACAACTTAATCAATTGCTGATCAGTAAGGATCTCTGTCAACAAGGATTAAACAACTCCTACTTCTGAAAAGAAGCAATTCAGGTATTTTAAAAAGCGATCCATTCTAAACCTTCAATTAGTTCGCAAAGGTCGTCTCGCTCTTTCCACTACTCACTCTTCGGAGCCTGTTGGGCTGTAGAACGCCCAAATCAGCACTAACTAAACCCTGTATTGACTCTGGGTTATTGGGCAGCTTCTTCTGTCGGTGCGCTCTCTACTTTTGTTTTCTCTGCTTTCGGCTTTTCTGCTTTTTTGCTCTTCTTTGGCTTCTCAACAATCTTCATGTTAATTTGAACGATTGCGTCTGTTATGACATTGCCGCGAAGCGTTTTTCGTTTTCTCTCTCCCGGTCGAGACGGATGAAAGCCCACACCCCCACTTAAGATGGCACCAATACGAACTCCTCCGTGGATGTTTGGTCTCATGGGGAATCCATCCTTGTCGGACCCCCCAGTTATCTTCAACTTATAGCCAGCCAACTTAACGGCGGCTCCATCCATAACTTCTCCCAGTTTCCTACCAATCAGAGGAACTGCTTGAGTTTCCTCCAATTCCACGGACTGTGATTTCCCAGTTTCAGGGTCTGAGACAATTATCTTGAATTTAGCCAAGCGCTTTTTTCTCTCCTAACGCATTTCTCGTGACGTTAACAGAATGGGGAGTAGCTATTTATTAAGCATTACCCAGCAAACGCAATACAAGTATTAAGCTAACGGCTGTGATGATGCTAGAGCTGCTTACACCTACGAAAAGTTTGAAACCTCCCCTTGCCGACGATTTAGCCATTCCAGTTAGCTTATCCAAAAGCCTGCGTTCCTTTTTTAGGTTAATCCATAGGGTTGTTTATTTAAAAATGTTGGAGGGGTATCTAGCCTTCAAGATGCCTCTACAGCCCCTTTTGCTTAAAGTATATGCTAAAAAATTGGAAAACCTCAAATACCGCCAAAAAAGCAGAGTACATACTCCTCGAGAGATGTTCAAGGAAATGTCTAGCGCCAAACTTCGGGCCTCAAGAAATCCTGTAATTATGCCTTGGCTAGCGGGGGAGCTGGAAAACGAAATTCCTGATTTAGACATTCATGGCTCGGAAAAGAGACTTTTAGAATTCGCTTATCAAGACTTAGAAACCTGTTTAACTGAGAAATTTAGGGACACAACCTCCGATGATATTGAAGAAATCTTGAATGATGAAACCCGCCAAGATGAAGTTAAGTCCTTTTTGAAAGTTTGGACAAAGCAGTGGTTAGAAAAGTGGAGGGAACGGGTTACATTCTGCCAGAAGATGCCCCATTTTTCGTTAGAGCATCTCAAAACTAAAAAGAAAGCCACTAAGATTTTTAAAAAGATGAAAAACGGGCAGGAACTAAAAAAATTGGTTGTGCAGAAGCTGATTAACAACGGTGAAGTCTGCATGGCTGATTTGATAGCGGAGAACATGATAATCGAGGATATAGCATGTCGTCTGAGAATGAACAATGGAAAGGCGACTGCTGACAAGGTTACGTTGGAGCCTTGGAACATCCTCCAAGAAGTATTGCCTCAAGTAAAGCGGTTGACAGAAAGAAAGACCCCACTCATCCACTTGAAGCTCATAACGGACGTTTAATCGGCGACACTCTGGACTTTTGCAAGTAACCAAAAAGTGGTTTATCACATCATTTCTTTTATGCTGGATGTTACGTCCACGTTTTTTGTGGACAGTTTTGTGAGGTTTTCATCTTTCACATGAGGAAGACTATCTTGGTATGTGGGTCTCTCTTTGTTGTAGAATATTCCGATGGGTATCCTGTCTCCCCATTCAAATGACTTCTCTAACGCTTTCTTTCGGTCGGTTACGTTGTGCCCCTCTTCATCTAGCTTGTAGATTCTCTGGAGGAACCAATCGTAAGTGTTCAGGTAGTTGAAGCTGACGCAGGGCTGGAACACGTCGATGAATGCGAAGCCCCTGTGTTTGATTGCCTCAACCATCAGCCCCTTTAGATGCATCATATCTCCAGCGAAGCCTCTGGCAACAAAGCTTCCGTTACTAACTAAAGCGTGAGCCAACGGATTCAGCATGGGCGGTATAACTCCGAAGGGGGTCGATTTGGATTTGAATCCGGGCTGGCTGGTGGATGTTGCCTGTCCTGTAGTTAAGCCGAGAACCATGTTGTCGTGCACTATCAAGGTCATGTCTATATTTTGTCTTATGGCGTGGGCGAAGTGCCCCCAGCCTTCGTTGTATTGGTCAGCGTCTCCCGCAAAACCAACCACGGTCAAGTTAGGGTTAGACAGTTTGATGCCTGTGGCTAAGGGTAATACTCTGCCGTGGATGCCGTGGAATCCGTTTATGTTTACGTAGTTGACCATTTTGCCGTGGCAGCCTATGCCCGACACAAGCACTGTGTCTTCTCTTTGGAGACCTAGCTCGATTAGGGCTTTTTTGAATGCCATCAAGATTCCGAAGTTTCCGCATCCGGGACACCAAGTGTTCGTTTTTGGTGTCTTCAAATCGTCTAGAGTTACCATTTAGAGCACCTCCTTTATGCTTCGGGCGAGAGCTTCTGGATTGAAGGGACGTCCGTCATACTTCAAAATTTTATGATCAACTGTTTTGAGGAGATGTTCTCGTATTATGCTGGACAGCTGAGATGTTTTGTTGTTTTCTACTACAATTGTTTTTTTGGCTGATTGAAGTATAGCCTGAACCTTACTGACTGGAAATGGAATAAGATACACTATTTGCAGGTAATTTACTTTGATTCCTTCTTTGCTGAGAAGTTTCATGGCTTCTCTTATGGGTCCCTTCGTGGAGCCCCATCCGATAATTGTTGCGTCTGCTGTTTTTGGTCCGTGAAGTTTGACGGTTTCGTAACATTCTAATTCTTTGGTTAGGGCGTCCAGTTTTTTGAAGCGTTTATCAGCCATTTTTGTTGCCAACATAGGGTCTTCGGTTGTGTAGCCGAGTTCGTTGTGTTCATCTGCATTGGTTCTTACTATGGCTCCTTTTGTTCCGGGCAGTACTCTGGGTGAGATTCCGTTTTCTGTGAACTTGTGCCGTTTGTATTCTTCTCCAGCATATTGGTCTGTTATGAGTTGTCCGCGGTCAATTCCGATTCTGTTTTGGTCATAAATCTGTGTGGTTCCGTTGCTTTCTGCTAAGTATTTGTCGGAGATTATTATTGCTGGAATCTGAAATTTTTCTGCCAAATTGAACGCTTCCAAGGTATTGTAGAAGCACTCCTCTACGTCTCCCGGCGCGATTACTACTCGGGGAAATTCTCCTTGGGAGGCGTGGATTGCAAATCTGAGATCTCCTTGTGCAGTGTATGTGGGAAGTCCGGTGCTGGGTCCGGGTCTTTGAACTAGGACTATGACGGGTGAGGTTTCGGTCATGCCTATCATGCCTAAGCCTTCGGTCATGAGGCAGAAGCCGCCTCCGGAGGTTGCTGTCATGGTTCTTACTCCTGCGTAGGAGGCTCCGGCGACCATGTTTATTGCGGCTATTTCGGTTTCTGTTTGGATGACTATCATGTTGTATTGGCGGTCTACGGACGCTAAAAAGTGGAGTATAGATGTGGCTGGTGTCATGGGGTATGCTGCGTAGAGTTTGCAGCCTGCGTTGATTGCTGCTAATCCGATTGCTTCGTTTCCTGTGACGAATATTTTTTGTTTTGTGGTTGTTTTTACTGTTTTTAGTTTGTAGTCGAAGCTGTCAGAATAGTTTTGTTTGGCGTAGGTGTACCCTTGTTTTGTGGCGGCTATGTTTAGTTCTGCGGTTTTTGGTTTGAATATATCTTTTAGGACTTGGTTCATGATTTGTGTGTCGTAGTCTAGGAGGGCGATTGCTGCTCCTAAAGCTACGGTGTTTTCCATTATTTGTGGTCCTTGTAGTTCTTTGACGATTTTTCGTAGGGGCACATGGATTAGTTTGATGTCGTTTCTTCCTAGTTCGGTGGGGGTTATTGTGATTTGGTTTGCGTCGTAGATTATAGCTCCGCCAGTTACTAGTTCGGTTTTGTGGAAAAGAATCGTTTCTTTGTTTAAGGCTATTATGAGGTCGACTGTGTCGGCTTGGGAGTAAACTTCTTCGTCGTCGGCTCTGACTGTGTAGAAGTTGTGTCCTCCTCGTATGAGTGATTGGTAGTCGTTTGCGCCAAAAACGTTGAGTCCTCCTCGTAGACAGATTTTAGCGAATAATAATCCGGAGCGGTTTATTCCTGCTCCTGCTTCTCCGCCAACCAGCAACGAAAGCTTGTTAATTATCAAGACGACTCACCTACCGGTTAGATGAGTTTCTCGTTGGTTTCTAGGTTTGTGATGTGAATAGCATTAAAGGGGCAAGCTTCAGCAGCTTTTTTGTGACAAGTCATTTCGTTTAGTTCTATGGCTTCGCCGTTGGAAACTTTTTTTGCGCCTTCGATGTGGGATTTTCCGGTTTCGTCTGAAAGTTTGAAGTTGGAGCATAATTCAACGCATGCTCCGAAACCCTGACACACATTGTGGTCTATTTCCACTCGGAATTTAGTCATAAAATTCACCTTAAATCGGCAAATGTACTAGCTTTTTCTAAGGCTATATCATTTACCCTCAACTGTGAGACTTCACTATTATGAATAAATAGTCGTTTTGAAAGTTTAAGTGCGCTGTTTCCATGTTATATTGAGTTGGGGGCTTGTATGTTGAAGGAAGCGATGTTTTACGAAAAACTTGACGATAAACAGGTTAACTGCAATTTATGTAGTCACCGCTGCCGTAAAATTACTGATTCTAAGAGGGGAATATGTGGGGTCAGGGAGAACCGTGGCGGCAAGCTGTACAGTCTCGTTTACGGCAGAGTTGTTGCTAGGTCAGTGGATCCCATAGAAAAAAAGCCTCTGTTCCAGTTTCTTCCGGGGTCCATGTCATATTCTATAGCAACGGTTGGATGCAACTTTAGATGTGGAAACTGCCAAAATTTCGACATTTCTCAACTGCCCAAAGAACGCAAAGTAATAGTTGGACAGGAAACATCTCCCGAAGAGATTGTTTCTGCGGCTAAACGAAACAACTGCAAGAGCATAGCCTACACTTACAGTGAGCCTACAATCTTTTTTGAGTATGCTCTTGATGTGGCTAAGTTGGCGAAAAAAGAGGGGCTCAAAAACGTTTTTGTGACAAACGGCTACATCACACAAGAAGCATTAAATGAGATTGCTCCATACTTGGACGCCGCCAACATTGACCTGAAAAGTTTTAGCGACGACTTTTACAAAAACAACTGCGGAGCCCGCCTAGAACCTGTGCTGGACTCGATTAAACTCTACAAAAGCTTGGGAATTTGGACAGAAATAACAACATTGATTATCCCAACATTAAATGACTCAGAAGACGAGTTACAAAAAATTGCAGAGTTCATCAAAGAAGAAGTGGACGAAGACACACCGTGGCACATAACCCAGTTCCATTCCATGTATAAACTTCCAGACTTGCCACGCACACCAGTTGAAACCCTAAGAAAAGCAAGACAGATCGGATTAGAAGCAGGCTTAAGGTACGTGTATGAAGGAAACGTGCCCGGAGAAACAGGAGAAAACACCTACTGCCACAACTGCGGAAAAACTTTGATTCAAAGATTCGGTTACAGCATCCAAGAAAACAAAATCAAAGATTCTAAGTGCACATATTGTGGAGCCGAAATCGACGGTGTACACCCGTAACCAGTTTTTGTTGTACGTACCCGAATAAGACACCTAACTGAATAAACGTCTTAGCAACTGTTAGTTTTATAGAAGAGCGCACACAAAAGAAAAGGGCAAAAACTGATCTTGGAGATCATTCCCCTTCTTTTGTAGTGGGTGGAAATTGTGCGCTCTTCATCTACTACTTTTAAGTGTCCTAGATTTAATGCTTCAGAATTGCCAATCAATATTTCAATGTAGTTTCTCGGGATGACCCACGATAGACAATTGGGACAAAAACTGTTGAGATGCCTGTTTGCTTAGCCTGTTAAACTTGTATCTGAAGCTGATTTGGGTTCGTTTGTTGGGTCTTAGAAGCCTAGAGCATCGATGAGAAAGGATAATCCAAAGTAGATTAGGACTGCCCCGAAAACTGCTATCATTAGGCGGTACCACTTGTGTCGTAGAATCTTGGTGCCCCTCTTCGCAAAGGTTGCAACGAGAGTAAGCCATACGTAGTCAACCCAAACGTGACAGGTATACATGAAGACGACGCCGCCTAAGCCCGCGAACTCGAGAGAAAGGAGAATCAGGTTTGCGCCAATAGTGAGCCACCAAACAATAAAGTAAGGATTCAAACCAGTTAATGCCAAACCAATCAAAAAGAGGTTTCGGGTAGCCCCCTGTCCAGACTTTGTTTCATCGGATTCGTGTAAGGAACCACGTATCTGCATGGCACCGAAAACTATGAGTGCTGCTCCTCCGGCAGTTCCCACTGCGAGTCTGACTGTGGGTTCGTTTGTGATGCTTAGGAGTCCTAGGGCTAATAGCATGACGAGGGTGAACTCGATTATGGTGTGGGCTATTGAGAACAGTATGCCGCTTTTGGCGCCCGATTTGGCGCCGTGAGTGATTGTTACGAAGAATAGTGGTCCGGGAGCTAGGGCACCCGAGGCTGTTATAAGGATGACGGTGATGGCGAAGTTCAGGGGGTCCATGAATGTATGAAACTGGGGAGTGGATAATGAATTTTCTGAATGTTATCCGAAAACGTAAGAAGCATTTGACCGTGTGGATGCTCTATTTTTCTTCTTCAGGTTCACAAATCGTTTGGTGTATTTGTGTTGGACAGAAATACGAAAATGTTTATTACCTATCAAGATTCAATATATTGATTAGGGGGGCACGCAAAAAAAGGGGCAAAAACATGAGGGCAGCATCAATTTTTATCGCTTTTTTCCTATTATTCACCGCCGCATCAATAGCTGTCCCGATTCCACTATTCCCCGGAAACATGATTGCCGCACTTTTTGGAATACCCGCCTCCGATTACATGCCTTATCTGGAAGCCTTAACAAACGGGTTGACCTACGGGTTCGTCACTTGGCTGGTATTCTTCCTGATTGACAAGAAATTAGAGAAATCAATGTCAATAAACTCCAAAAAATAACCCGTTAACAAACCCACAAAAACTGGCAACATTCCATATTTTTTGTTCACATAAAGGGGTCTGCCAGCCTTATAGTCTTCATACCTGTTAAGGTCGGTCTGGGACGGCATCATCATCCCCCCTAATTCTACAGCATCCCAGACTATTTCAACATTACCAAAAGAATACCTCAACATACCAAACGTCCTATGGTACATGAAAAAGAACGGATACGCAGACACAACAATCAAAGCAACAGGCAAAAGACTAAGACACCTACAAAAAAACTGCAACCTACAAAACCCAGAACAAGTAAAAGGCTACATAGCAAACAAACAATGCAGCAACGGACACAAAGAATCACTAATCGAAGCATACGACATACTAATGCGAAGCATAAACAAAAAATGGCAAAAACCATTCTACAAACGATACGACAAACTACCAAAAATCCCAACAACAGAACAACTCAACATGCTAATATCACACGCAACAACACGCATGGCACTAATCCTATCCATGTCAAAAGACTTAGGCACAAGACCAATAGAACTAACATGGCTACAAACCAAAGACATCAACCTACAAAACAGAACAGTAAACATAAAATCCGCAAAACACTGCAACGCAAGAATACTAAAACTAAAAACAAAAACCCTAGAAATGCTCAGAGAACACATCAACAAAAAAGAACTAAAACAAAATGACCGACTATTCCCCACCAACCCAGAAAACATAAGCGACAACTACCGCCACCTCAGAAACAGACTAGCAAAAAAACTTCAAGACCCAACAATCCAAACAATAAGACTATACGACTTCCGCCACTACTTCGCAACAATGCTATACCACAAAACCAAAGACCTACTCTACGTCAAAGCATCACTAGGACACAAAGACCTAAGAACAACACTACGTTACACGCAACTTTTAGACACCCTACCAAACGACGAATATCACTGCAAAACAGCGACCAACATCAAAGAAGCAGCCAACCTAATAGAAAACGGTTTTGAGTATGTGGCAGAAAAAGACGGAACAATGCTATTCAGAAAACGCAAATAACCATCTCCCTCTTTTCTTGTAGAAGCAAAAGTTTTAACCACCAAACGAGAATATGCGCACGCACTACAGAAAATTTAATCAGCTTTTCACACAACTTAATTTCTGGGGAGAAGAACTTGACAAACATCGGACAAAAAGCAATGAAGAAAACTCTCGAAAGATTAAAAGAAAACAGCAAAGACAGTATATTACCGTATTTCCAATATTGTTCTAAAACACTCAAATTTTTAGGAAACGAAAAAATATTGGACTCAAAATCAACGACAATCCTAACACTAATAACTCAATCAACCACTACAATATCAAATCTAATGCTCTACATTGGAACATTACAAGATTACTGTAACGAATCAGACGAAGAATGGAGTAGAATAAGCAAAATAGCTGACGATATTAAGAAAAAGCAAGAACAAACAAAACAAAAACAAACTGAATCTCAAAAAGGAGACACCAAAAAAACAGGAAAATACGTAGCATAACATCAATAACCTACAATACGCGCGCACTTTACGAGAATCCAACTTCAAAGCAACATCTAAACACTCAATAGCTCTTAAAATCGCCTTCTTACGCTCAACAGAACTATCATAAGAACGAGCCAAATCAAGAAGATTTCTAAACTTAAAACATCAGCAATTTCACAATTAATCACTTCATGCGCGCGTGGTCTCCGACGAAAAATATCCTGAGCGAGCTTCGAGGCTGCCAACCCGAACGCCTGTGACTAGGACGGGACTCTAGTAAGGAAAAAATATATTAAAAAGTAAACTTCAACACTGATCTGATAACCTACAGATAGTTGTCCTAGATTGCAATTGAAGGGTTGTATTTTTTGTTATTAGATTACAGTTACTTTAATTTTTAATCCTTGAAAAATAAATCTTGATGTGAAGACCATAAGATTTAATAATTGTATAACTTTATATATTTCCATTACTAGTAAGTAGTAATAGAATTACTAACAATAGTAATTTGTGTGTTTGGAGGCGACACAACATGGCAAAAATTCTTCATGAACCAAAATTAGATACGATTCTCATGGTAGAGCAAGCCATAAAGAAAGCGGAGACATATCCCACTAGAAAAAGTCTCTGGAAAAGTTTACCTCGGCAAATGCAATATCAGACGTTTAGGAGAGTTCTCGAATATTTAGAAGCGTCTAACAAGATTCGGTTCAATAGTAGAACTATAATCTGGGTTGCAATTGACAATCCAAAACTAAAAAAGCTATTTAATTCAGCTGTTAAAATTAAATAAAACTACGTTTTGTATCCAAATCTTTTTGCATACGATTTGTGATCAGTAAAACATTCTAAAACAAGCGTATTAGTTCCTTCACCCTCAGGACCTATAGTGTAAATAACTCTACATTTTTCAATTCTCAAACGATAAATAACGTGAACATTATGGGTGTCAATATGGTATTTTGGTATCTGGTTTTTCTTAACCTTTTTTCCTGCATATGCATTTTCTTTTAGAATACTCTCTACATTATCCAGAAGGATTTTTAATTCATGACCATCATTTAGGCTAAAATACAACGAAGCAAGTTTACTCTCGAATAAAACATTCGCGGAGGGACATCGGTGAGGCAACTACATTAATCACCACTCTAACTTTTTCCGCCTTTTTTCACATTTGTCATCGATTTTTTTCCCTTGCTGGTTGTAAGCTTCTTCCAGTGAAGCGAGCCATTCTCATTATAACCCTATCCAAAGAGTCGGAGCGCTGTGATCTATCTGGGTTGACCGCAGGCCCGTCTCTAGCTCCAGCAATAACATAAATCTCCCTAATAAGGTCGAAAACTACCCTAATGCATTCCTCAATTGTGGAACTACTGCTCCTAAATTTTGCATCCTCCATGATCCTCTCCAATCTATCGAATGCTTCCTGTGACAAAGTTATTCGGATGGACTTAAAGTCGTCTTCTGGCATTCATATCCCTCTAGGGACACTCTACGTCACTTCATAGTTAAAACTCTTTCGCTAAAATGGCAGTAGAACATCCTCCATAGGACGCTAATGAACTATAGCTAATTACTTTAGGGTAAAGTGGCTAAGATTCTTGGGGTGAATGGGTTGGGAGCAAGGCGAAGAGCGCGCACAGCCTAACCAAACACAACGCTGTCTCGTCTCCAAAACAAGAAGAATTCCTTCGACTCTCCGACATAGAACCTCAGGAATTCTAAACATGATTAACAACCCTACTAGCCACCATATCAGGCAAAAGACCTTTAAATCGAGGACAAAAAAACTCCTCAACCTTACCAGAATAATAATAATAATCAATACAATTCACAAGACTACGGTGACAAGGATTACCATCATGCGGACACACCAAAGGTTTCTCTTTACTAATCAAACGAGAAACCTCAGCCTTCAAAACATCAACACTAGCCATCAAAAATACCCTCAAACAACAGAAAAATGCTGAGCCTTCACACTATCAAACTTACGCTTATGTTCCCACTTCTTAGAAGAACAGTCTTCAAAACCATCATCATAGTTCATAGCTTCATAGTTCCTAGCTACCGCCGAGCAAGATGATGGTTTAATACACTCAACATAAACAACCTGACCATCTTCCTCATAATCTTCAAAAGAATCACGCTTATAATCAGGTGAAACCCTATCCGTAATTATACCCTTACCGCCAAAATAACGAATATCAATAAGGTCGTGCCCACAAATGGGGCACAAAGCCTTACGCACTTCTTTAGTAACCTTCAATTTGCGGTAGCTACACACACCGAACCAAGTAGCGGCATGAAAACGTTTGACACCAGCCTTATAACTGGGACCGCTACATCATCCCCCAGTTTCTCGGGGGTGTCTCCGCTTTTAAGGCTTTATCACAATGTTTCGCTATGCAAGCACATAGTTATAGAATGTACATGATTGTGGTATTACATCCATGAAATTTTGATGATGTTACGCTTTTCTAGCCGCCTCATCGCTTCAAAGAATTCGCTCTTCTGTTTTCCACTGAGCGCAAAATGCTGCATCATATCCTTAACATGTGTTTGAGCAGATCCACACCTTTGATGTCTACGCTGCAAATAATTCACGACACGCCGCTCGATCTTTCCACACTTCCAAGTGGTGTTTCGAAGGAGAGTGGCGATGGACATAAGCATCTTCTGAGCCTCTAACCCTCTTCGCTTAATCAGACCCCTTCACCCCAAAGCATTCTGTCATAACTCGATGGCATTCCCATAATTATTTGTTTTTGTTTTTTCGCCTAAAAGTTTGTTGCTCCCACCGTTTCTTTGAACCATAAGTATTCGAGCTTGAACCACCCCAAACGCTTCTCTTTCAGGCTTTCCGAATCGTTCTCTGTAAAATGTGAGTACAGGCTTCTCCCAAACAAACCGCAAAACCCTCACCCCTTGATGAGTAAACGTAGGGCTGCAGAAATTTAAGAGTTACCCGTTTAGTCTTTCTTGTAGGGTATGAGGCAGAGAAGCTTGCATGCATTTTTGCTGTTGTTTTTCAGTTGATGTTTCTCGTTTGAAGGAATAAAAACGGCATCTCCAGCCTTAAACTTCCGTTCTTCTTTTCCGCCAACCACAAGCCCTTCGCCCTCCAATATGAAAACTTCATGTTCCCAATTGTGACTGTGAAGAGGGCTGTGCCCTCCAGCCTCCATTTCGAAGAGTCTCATGGCAAAGTTTTCGGCTCCGGTCTCCTTGGTTATGAGCCAGCGTACATTCAGTTTTGAGCTTCCGCCTTCAGCATCTTTCGCTTCAACGTCGGTGTAATGAAAGATTTTCATCAGGTTCTCCTCTCTAAAACTACTGTACAGCTGAAAGTATTATACTTTGCACAAACTGATAGACTCGTTATTGCAAAAATGTTGAGTGAATGGTAAACCTTTTTATATGGGAGTTGCTTGTTCAGTGGTATCGTCACAGATTCATGCTTACTCGAGAACCTTTGGAAGACTTTTTGAGACTTTTGAAGACTTTTGATTACCGCGTGCAAACATTTTGTGACAGGAGGAATAAACAGATGAAAATAGAAAACTTTGAAGACTTACCATTAACTCCAGAAGTCATGAAAGGGATAGAGGAGCTTGGATTTACTGAACTTTTTCCAATACAAGCTCAAGCAATGATCCCATTACTTGAAGGAAAAGACGTTATTGGGCAAGCACAAACAGGAACGGGCAAAACCGCAGCCTTCGGAATACCGATGGTTGAACGCGTAGACCCGAAAAACAAAAGAGTGCAAGGCTTAGTTTTAGCGCCAACACGTGAACTTGCTATACAAGTTGCACAGCGCATAAGCCGATTCAGCAAATACACAAATGTGAAAGTTCTGCCAGTTTACGGCGGAGAATCAATCGGCAAACAAATCCGCGCACTACAAAGAGGCGTCCACATTGTTGTTGGTACGCCAGGTCGCATAATAGACCATATACGACGAGGAACATTAAATCTATCATCAACGAAAGTTGTTGTTCTTGACGAAGCTGACAGAATGCTTGACATGGGCTTCATAGATGACATAAACTATATACTTTCAAAAGTGCCCGAAGGCAGGCAACTAAGCTTATTCTCTGCAACAATTGACAAATCAGTAATGAACGTGTGCCACCGATACATGAAAAACCCTGAAAAAATACTTGTAAGCAAAGACGAGATAGCTCTTGAACAACTAAACCAGTACTACATGGTTGTAAATCCAAGAAACAAACTTGGTTATCTGCTTACCATGCTGAAAACAAACAATGTAGAAAAATCAATCATATTCTGTAACACCCGCAGAGGAACAGAGTGGTTAGCACGTAAGTTACGATCACACAGATATTCTGTGGAACCGTTGCATGGTGGTTTTACTCAAGCACAAAGAGAACGCGTTAGCAACGCTTTCAGAAACGGAAGATTTAAATTTCTTATCGCAACCGATGTTGCCGCAAGAGGTTTAGACATCCAAGGAATAACCCACATAATAAACTATGATGTGCCATTAGAGGCGCTAGTGTATTTCCATAGAATCGGAAGAACCGCCAGAAACGGTGGCGAAGGAACCGCGATAACACTTGTGGGCTACGGAGAAATGGCAGAACTAAGCAAAATAAAAAATCTAACAAACACCCACATAGAAGAACTAGAAGCAAAGAATCCGCAATACTGCTAAAAAACCAAGTTACAAAGATACGCCTAGCAAGCGTATCAAACCACCTTTTTGCGGTCGGTTATTTTTGCCAAAAAGAAGATAGCCATTTATGTTGGAGTTAGTTCTCCTGCATAACCCTCTTCTGTTTTTTGTCGTTTTGTTTCTATTCTGTAGTTGCATGTTGTCTATTGTGGACTATAACACATGACAGTGCGAGAGCACAATAATCTTGGAGCTACAAGCCAGTATAGAAAAATGATATACACTAATCGCAACTCATCCACAGGAAATCATTAACGCCCAAAAATGAGGCTGTATTCAATTATATCTGCGAATTGATGGCGAGCAGGTTCTCAGAAAGTTGAAGAAAACACGTAAAGTATTAAAGGAAAACCGTGTTCACCCCCACATTGGAGACATCACCACATCTCCCGTAAACTCCCCCTTTTTTAGATCAGAGAAACATCATTCATGTTTACTCGTTAAAGAAATCTTCCTATTGGCAATATATCATAAACCGTAATATCAACATATACGGTAAATCTTAACATTCAATATACTTGTAAAAGTGAACAATTTTTACACAAAGGAATAGTGAAAAATATGGAATATTATAAAGCATATGTTGCTGCTAATATCCCTTAAACTCTAAAAAGAAATCTACAGAGCCCACCAAGTCAGAAGGGTTAACAAAGGAAATCCAGAAGAGAATCAAATTAATTGAAAAAGCATTCCGTTAGCAGAAATAACCTGAAGGATTAAATTTTTATCCCTCAAACCCAAATCTAAGTTTACCACTTTAGCCCATCAGAAAAAATGGGAGCCGAGAGCAAACCGAAACTAAACTTCTCGTAAATCCTATTTTTATTGTTTTAGCGTTTCTTGCTACCTTTTAGCGCTCTTATTCGCCATGCATCAGGACTATGATATTTTACTTTTGGGTAGTCCTGCTCTAGCTGAGCTTTTAGAAATTCTTCAAACTCTTTGCTTGAACGTTTTTTCTCTGGCATAACAACACTATATACTTCAGAATGTAGCAGATCATATACTGTTTATTTCAAGCAGTGATACATATCTGAAAAAGAAATCTTCAAAAGTTAATAAAAAAAGAAGGGTTGCGTGTGCGGTTCAGATCAAGACATACCCCTTTTCTTGGTGCAGAAAGGAAACTCCAAAAGAGAGAAAACAAATAAACTCCCTTTCTTATGAGGCGTTAATAACCGCACACGCTTAAATATATGCTAAATAGTTTACCCTTTTAAAATATGTGAAAGCTTAATATGAATCAATAGTAACAATTCATATTCAGAATCCGATTAAACAAAAAAAGAGAAGAAGGTTAGTGTCCGGTGTAGGTTTCAAACTCCGATTTTAACCCATGCTTCATTCGTGCTAGAAAATGTTTAAATTCATAACAGTGTTATATGTTGTGGAGGTTTGGGACGTTCCATGTCATGGTGGTAACCTGGTGGGTTTTCATTTTTGTCCCACCTAAAATGTCCCAAACCTCGACATTAATTTATTATACCCGTTTAGTATTTAATTTTATAGACTTCAATTATTTTTTCCAAAAAAAGAAAGAGGGAAGTTAAGGTTACTCTTCGTCTTCTTGATCGTCAAAAGACACTAAGCCCAAATGTATATGTTTCTTGAAGAAATCGGATTTGTCAAGGAAACTGTCTTTCTTGGTATGTTAAGAGCACCCAAACTGATTAGCTAAAGACCCCTGTTTGAAACCTTTAAAATTTTACTATCAGTCAGGGTACTCTCGCATCATATTTAGTGTAATAGTTTTGTTTAACCTTTGTTACTACTTGGTGGGATATTTCGTGGCATTAGTAACGGCAATTGTTACTTAATTTATATACAATCAAAGGGGAAAATGTGTTTTTGGAAGTAGTCACTGAAAATGTTACTTTTATCTTAGTAAAAGGAAAAAACAGTATTCCCAAAACTTTCAGCAAACGCTCGACAAGTAGGCTTTCGTTATCGCATAAAAAACTTAGCAAGAGTTCACGACAACCCAAGATTCCTAAAAATTCATTGTCACACCTTTCGACACTGCAAAGCCTTACGAGAATATGACAAAACCAAAAGCATACTTCACGTCAAAAAAGTCTTAGGACACAAGTCTATAATGACAACTCAGATATATGTTGAGCTTTACACCGAAATCTATGGAGACCTGAAACCTGAAAACTACATCTGCGAAACCGCGTCAAATGTTAAGGAGGCAAAGAAACTGATAGAGGCAGGATTCGAGTATGTCTGTGAAATTGAAGGCGAGAAACTCTTCCGAAATTATAAGTAAACACGTAAAGTATTAAAGGAAAACCGTGTTCATCATAATCTTACTAGATTATAGAATCTGGTGATTTCTCTGTTCGGCAGAGAGAGGGGCCGTCGGCTAGCATGGTCCAGGCTCTGAGACTTGGACTCTCGGGACTCCGGTTCAAATCCGGGCGGCCCCACCAAAATCATTTTTCACAGAGGCGTTTTTGTGTTGTTGCTTGGTTTTTCTGAAAAAAGGCTGTTTTCAACAATCAGCTGTTATTAGTCTCCTAATATGCTTAGTTTTTTTCTTTGTGTCTGCTCTGAGGATTGTGTGTAGCTTTTTCAGGCAGTAATATGCACATTTTCTGGCTTCATAATATTTAATACTCTGGTTAAAAATAAGTACTGCAACAAAGAATGGTTAAGTGTATGTCTTTACCATCCAGACATCAGAAGATACTCATTGTCTCTCTTTTCATTTCGTTACTGCTTATTCTATCTAACAGCTGCTTAGCAGCCACCCACAAATACAGCTACGAACTTCTAGACAGTCCAGGCGGCTCCACAACTTATCGCTTAACGGTCTCAGTAACCGAAACGCTCTATGAGTACTACAGTAGCCAAAACCATAACCTCTACAGTTACGATTTCTCCAAATTCGTGACCCCAGACGCTCTGAAGCCAATCGCAAACGACCTATGGACCATCTACAGCAACAAAGAGGACTTCGCAAACGGCGTCCTCATGATAGTACATCAGATTCCATACTTAGAAAGCGACCCCCAAAAATATCCCGTAGAAACCCTTGTTGAAAACGAGGGAGACTGCGACCTCTTCTCTATAATGGCAGCCTCCATAATGAAGGCGGGTGGACTCGATGTAGTCCTGCTTCTCCTTGAGCATCAGGATCACATGCTGGTGGGTGTTCATCTGCCAGAAAGCCCAAAGGACGCTCGGTCTCAGGTTTATTTTTACAAGCATGAAGGAAAGAAATACTATGTAGGTGAGACTACTGGGGGTAATTGGGAGACTGGGTGGCGCGTCGGCGAGTGCCCGGAGATTCTTCGAAGATCAGCAGCAAAAGTAATACCCCTAACGAATTATGAAAGGTCAGCTCCGGGGCAGGTTTCATCCAGCTACACTATCCCCGATTCCTCGGAGATTTACATGTCGCTTTCCACGAATTTCGCCGTTTATCAAAACGATGTAGAGATAAGTGGATCACTTTCGCCTTCCTTGGCTGGAGAAACAGTCACGTTATATGTCAGTTCGATGGGTTCTCCTTTAGTTATGCTGGCAACGGTTGTAACCGACTCCAACGGACAGTATTCCCACATCTGGTATGCTCCGCCCGGTGGAATATATTCTGTCAGAGCCAACTGGTCTGGAGACGAGGACTACAGCGGTGTAGACAGCAGCGCATTCAGCCTTGTGGTCATACCCTCTGAGTTGCTGACGGTTGGAATTATTCTGATCATCTTTTTGGTGATTCTTCTAGTAGTGACGTTAGCAACGAGAGGAAAGACATCGGAAAATCAGGAAACCTTCGAAGAGTGGGATTTCGCGGATTACCCCCAAGATTTCTGAAAACTTGTCTAACAGAAAAAAGCATAAATATTCAAAGTTACGGGGACGACGGAGCATGAGCCTGAAAATTGATCCAGAACTAAATACTCGTTTTCCAGACCTTACTGCTCTTATACTCCAAGTTAAAGACGTGAAGATTCAGAAGAGAAACGCTGAGCTGGAAAAATTCAAGCTTGAGATAATCAAGCAGGTTAGAAGAGAGTATGACCTAGACGCGGTAAAGGATCAGCCGACTTTCAGGTCTTACCGAAGCTTTTTCTGGAGAATAGGAATAGATCCCACAAAAATCCGTCCAGCAGCAGAGGCTCTGATCCGAAGAATTCTAGCAGGAAAAAACATTCCATGCATAAACACTCTTGTTGACGCCTACAACCTAGCTTCTATTAAGAGCAGAATTGCCTTAGCAACCTTTGATGCGGATAAACTGGAGGGAGACCTTCTCATGAGATTCGCAGAAGAGGGCAAGCAGTTCTATGGAATTGGAATGGAGAAACCTTTGGTCTTGAAAGGTGGAGAGATAGTTGTCTCCGACGAAGAGAAGCTGATAGCTGTTTATCCGTATCGGGATGCTGACAACACAAAAGTAACCGAGAAAACAGAAAACGTATCAATAGTGGTTTGCGGAGTTCCAGGCATAAACAAAGAAACACTAGAAAATGCCTCACGCGTTACACTAGAGTACATAAATTGTTTCTGTGACGGAGAAAACCGGAAATAGCGGTCTCTTACAGCGAGAAATGCGGTCTTGCGGCTATGTTAGATAAACATTTATAGTGTTGATGTGTGTAGTAAATTTCGTCTAGTTTCAGGGTATTAGAAAGTTATGACAGAAGAAACGAAGCCCCAAACCGAAGAACCCAAAACAGAAGAAACCCAAACTGAAGAACAACAAACCGAAGAACCCGAAAAAGAACCAAACCAAATCGAAGAAGTAACAAAACTTTTGATTGATAAACCTTCTGACTTCAAATTTCATGCAGCTTATCTTGCTTATTCTAAGACATGGGATAAAATAGCCTCACCAAACACTAGAACTGAATTGAACGATATGTTGTTATCCCTTTCTAAGGAAGAGATGGATTACTCAAGTTTCTACAGAGCATTAGATGACTATAGAATGCGCGGTTCCAAACACTACGAATTCTCAAGAGAACGCATAGAAACACAAAGAAAACGAGACTGGCGAAAAAAACAGACCAGAAGCCAAAGAAACCAAAGACACAAAGGAAAACACTAAATCTTCTCGTGCCTTTTTCAAAGCATCATAATTTTTGTGTCTTTAAAGCGCATCTATTATTGCGTCTGTAACCTGCTTTGTGGACGAAGAGCCTCCAAGGTCAGGAGTCAAAACTTTTCCTTCTTCCAGAACGGATACGACAGCGTTTTCGACGCGTTCAGCCCACCGGTTTTCGCCGAGATAATCCAGCATCATCTTAGACGCCAAAATAGCAGCCATAGGATTCGCTATTCCCCTTCCTGCAAGCCTAGGAGCAGAACCGTGAACAGGCTCAAACAGGGCATAATCTGCTCCTATGTTGGCGCTTGGAGCTAAACCTAAACCTCCAACCAAACCCGCTGCCTCGTCTGAAAGTATGTCCCCGAAAAGGTTTGAGGTTACAATCACGTCAAAAATGTTAGGCTTAAGAACGAGCCTCATGGCTGTAACGTCAACAAAAGCCTCCTCCACTTCCACATCAGGATACTCTTCCGCAACTTTGCGTGAAACCTCAAGAAATAGACCATCCGACTTACGCAACACATTCGCCTTAGTAACTACGGTCACCTTTTTGCGCCGCTTCATTGCCAAATCAAAAGCGTATCGTGCAATCCGTTCAGTTGCCTTTCTTGTGATTACCCTGAGGGTATAGGCAGAATCGGGCAGTTCAAACTCCATGCCGCTGTACAAGCCTTCTGTGTTCTCTCGCACAATCACCAAGTCAACATCTTTCATGCTTTTCTGAATAGGATAGCTCTTGGCGGGTCTAACATTAGCATATAATCCCAAGGCACGCCTCAACGTTATGATCGCGCTTTTGTAGCCAGGCACACCAACAGGAGTGGTGGTAGCCCCAAACAAGCAAGCTTGGGTCTTCCGTATTTCCGTTAAGACTTCATCAGGCACTGGAGTACCAGTTTTTTTGAAAACCTCGTACCCAATCTCCATGTAACGGCAATCAAAAGTTAAGTCTGTGCTCTCCAGTAAACGGACAGCTTCAGGAACAACCTCAGCCCCAATTCCAGGACCCGGAATAACGGCTAGCTTATACGTTGTCATAGCCGTCGCTTCGGAGAAAGTTTACTAAACCGCCCTTCTCCACGATCCTCTGCATGAATTCGGGCAGCGGCTTCGCCTTGAGAACTATGTCCTTAGTTTTGTCGCGTACCTCACCAGTTTTGATGTTTATTTCAATGTCGTCGCCATCATCAATCTTGTCAGCGTCTTCACAAACAAAGAGCGGAAGCCCAATGTTTATGGAGTTCCTGAAGAAAATTCGGGCAAACGTTTTGGCTATAACTGCACTGACTCCAGCAGCCTTTATTGCCACAGGAGAGTGCTCTCTAGATGAACCGCAGCCGAAGTTGCTTCCCGCAACTATAACGTCTCCCTCTTCTACTTCCTTAGCGAATTCTGGTCGGTACTCTATGAATGCTATCTCGCCCAACCGTTTCCTGTCGGTTGTAACAGTGTATCTTCCGGGCGTGATAACGTCTGTGTTTATGTCGTCTCCAAATTTCCATGCTCTCATATGTAATCCCTCGGATCAACAATCTTTCCGGCTAACGCGGCTGCCGCAACTGTTGCCGGAGAAGCTAAAATAATTTCCGCTTTCGGATGTCCCATTCTTCCAGTGAAGTTTCGGTTCTGGCTTGAAATACAAACCTCTCCCTCACACAATACTCCCTCGTGTCTACCTACGCAGGCGCCACAGCTGGGGTTGCATACGGTTGCACCCGCCGTAACTAGGTCCTGCAGGTAACCCTTCTCGAAGGCTGCAAAGTAAATATCCTCAGAAGCAGGAGAAATTATGAATCTAACGTTTCGGGCAATCTTTTTGCCTTTCAAGATTCTTGTAGCAACCTCGATGTCCTCTAATCTTCCGTTCGTGCATGTTCCCAGAAAGGCTTGATCTATGGGTTTTCCTTCAACCGCGGAGACAGGCTCCACATTGTCTACTACAGGAGGAAGCGCAACTTGAGGCTCAACGTTTTCAACCTCTATCTCGTATTCGTCCTCGTAGTCTGCATCTTTGTCGCTTCTGAAGATTTTTCCGGTTCTTCCTCCCAGAAAATCGAGTGTCTTCTGGTCAGCTTCAATTATGCCGTTTTTGCCTCCCATCTCAATAGCCATGTTACACAAAGTCAACCGAGAAGCAATAGTAGCGTTCTTCACGTAGTCGCCAGTGAACTCGCAGGCTTTGTAGAGGGCGCCGTCGGCTCTGACGTCTCCAACAATACTGAGGATAACGTCTTTGGTGTAGACGCCCTTCTTTGTTGAGCCAGTTAAATTGAATTTTATGCTTTCAGGAACCTTGAACCAGCATTTTCCAGTAGCCATGGCTCCCCCAATGTCAGTTGACCCCAAACCAGTTGTGAAGGCGCCCAAGGCTCCTTCGGTGCAGGTGTGAGAATCAGCTCCAACAAGAACGTCTCCGGGAGCGATGAATTTTTCAACCAAAAGCTGGTGACAGACTCCGTTAGTGAAGAACCCAGAAAGGTTCTGGTCCATAACAAATTTTCTTGATTTTTGGTGCATAGTTGCTCCTGCTACAGTTGGCGCAGGAAAGAAGTGGTCGAACACGATTATGACACGGTCTTTGTCGAAGACTTTGTCCGCGATTTTGTAGAAGCTTTCGATAGCTAAAGGTCCCGTGGAATCGTGGGCCATAGTATAGCTTACGTCGGCGACTACATAGTCTCCGGGAGCCACTTCTTTTTTGTGCGAAGCGTTGGCTAAGATTTTTTCAGTTATTGTAGATGCCATCTTTTTCAACTCTTTTCAATTTCAAGTATTATTTCTTTAATTTCATCTGGAGTGTAGGAACTTCTTCGTCCCTCACGAGAAAAGGAGACCTTTACTCTCTCAAGAACCTTTCTCGCAGTCTCATCAGAGATTTTAAGACCCAACTCTTTTTCTGCCACAAAAATGATTCCGTGTCTTCCGCTAAGTTCATCTATGTACACTTTTCGTCTTTGACCCATCATCCTAGGCGGATAAAACTCGTATGTCGTCGGGTTAACGAGAACTCCATGCTGGTGTATGCCTGAACTGTGGGCGTTTACGTTATTTCCAGTCAACGGTTTGTGAGGAGGCATTCTTATTCCCGAAATCTCTTGAACAAGATTAGATAATGAAGTTAGTTGGCTCATCTCAAAGGAGCTTGCTCCATACAACATGTGCAAGGCAGGAATAATTTCTTCTGTCATTGTTATTCCCGCTCTTTCTCCTAAACCATTCACAGATGTCGATACTGTTGATGCACCAGCTTCTACAGATGCCAAAGAATTTGCCAGAGCTAAACCAAGGTCGTTGTGGCAATGAACCTCGATTGGAATATTTATTTCTTTTCCGATTTCTCTGACTAGAAACGCCATTCCGTTCGGGCTTACGCATCCCAGAGTGTCAACTACTCTTGCCCTGTCTGCCCCTGCTTCCTCTGCTGTCTTGTAGGCTTTCTTCAAGAAATTCAGGTCGTTTTCTCGGGTTGTGTCCTCTGCGCTGTAGATAACAAAAAGCCCATAACTTTCTGCGTAACTGATCATTTCAGTAAGCTTTTCCAGATACGTCTCTTTGCTCATGCCCTTGAACTTGTATTTCCGGTGATAAGGAGAAATGGAAAGGGACACCACGATGCCGTCAGCTCCGCTGTCCGCGACAACAGCAATATCCTCTTTTTTTGCTCGGGCGAAAGCGGATATTTGAGCATCCAAATTCAGTTTAACTAGGGCATCGACACATTTTCTCTGTTTCTCTGAGGCGGCTGGGAATCCAGATTCTATCTGCGGTATCCCAACTTCATCCAGTTTCTTGGCGATTTTCAGTTTGTCTTCTATACTAAATATTACGCCGGGGGTCTGTTCTCCCTCTCGTAGAGTGCTGTCGTGAACAATATATTCGTCTAAGGAGGGGGCTTTGTAGTTAGCGAAGTTGTAGGGGCTTGGAAGAATGCCTTCCCTTTTCAGTTTCTTTAGTAGCTTTTGCCCCTGTTCGTTAACATATTCTTCTTCCAATTTGGTGAGCCCTCCTTTTCACACTGTTTTGTTAATTAGGTTTCGGAAGAATACAAAACGCACAAACATATATACTTTATGTAAAAATGACGCGTGTAGAATACGAAAAGATTACTGCAGTTTCTGAAACCGTAATAGGTATTGTAGTGGAAGTTTACCAACTGCGTAAGATGATCATGGTGTTTGTGTTGGAAACGCCAGTGAGTCGTCGTATCTTCTCAAGGCACTCGTTGACCTCGGTTATGTTTAATCCTGATATGGTAACGGCGATGTCGTATTCTCCAGTAATCTCGTAGACTGTTTCCACGTTAGAGAACTGCTTTAGCGCTGTGGAAACATCCGAGGTCGGCAAAGACGGATCTACTGAAAGAAGGGCTATGGCTTCTGTGCCTTCTGTGAGTCCGACCTTAACGGTGAATCGTTGTATTGTCCCCGAATCAACAAGGGCTTTGATTCGCTTCCGAACAGCTCCCTCAGACAAGCCAATTCTCTTTCCGATGTCGCTGTAGGTGGCTCGACCATCATGCTTCAGAATTTCGATTATCTCCTTGTCTGTATTATCCACTTTCTTCACTCTCACCGTATTACAGTTACGGAAAAATTTAACGGTTTCTGAACATTTTGCAGCAGTTTCGTAACGATTTCCGTATCCCATCTCCCCTTTTCTCACCATAACTTGGGCTGCTTGTTGTTTGGATTTTTGACGGTTACAGCACCAATCCTACGAATTTCGTATAATAAGTTGGAAAACGTGCAAAACCATCAGTCATAAATCCGAAATTCTTATAAATAGCAACCTTTTCTATAAGGTTTCATCTAAACCAAAGAGGTGGAAGTTGTGAAAAAAGCCAACTGTCCCGATTGCGACGCGGAAATAGAAGTCCCAAATGACGTCATGAAAGGAGAGATTCTGAGCTGCCCAAGCTGCGGTCTTGAACTAGAAGTGACTGAAAACAAGGAAGATTCTGTGGAGCTAAAAGAATTAGGAATTGAAGGGGAAGACTGGGGAGAATAGGTTCCCCTCATCATTTTCTTTTTATTGTTTACATGCGAAACAAAAAAGAGGCAGACCGAGAAACATCTATGGATCATAAAACGTTTGAAGCAAGGATGTAAGAACAGATATGAGCATTGGAATTTTGTTTGAGAGCTCCGAAACCGACGAAAAAGGCATCAAAATGACTGCAGAAGAAATGGGAATAGACTTAACGTATATCCCCTTTCGCAAAGTTGCAATTCGTCTAGACGAAAACGGTTACAGCCTTCGAACCAAAGGAAAAGATTACACAAACATTCTCAAAGACATCACAGTAGTGTTAAACAGGGCACAAAGCAAGAACCGCAGGCTCTTCGCAGCCAACATTCTGGAGGCTTTCGGTAAGCACGTGATAAACCCTCAATGCGTAGAATACGCCTGCTTCAGCAAACTACGGACATTACTTCATTTTTGGCAGGCTGGAATTAGGATTCCTGACACAGTTTATGTTCCAGTTGATCCTAACGAAAAAACATTGGATGGACGTGAGGTACATAACGAGGAAGACATAGCTGACTTGATGCAGCAGGAACTTGACAATAACATTGTAATCAAACCGGACGCTGGAACTCATGGAAAAAGCGTTAAACTCGCTAAAGGACGTGAAGAACTATTAAGTATTATCAGGGAAGTTGAGCCCTCGATAATTAATCCTGTGGGTGTTCTCGCCCAAAATCTTGTCCAGAAATGGTTCTATGACCTGAGAATAATAGTCACTAAAGAGTATGGAAAAAAGCCATACTGTTATCCCACAGCGTTAGCGCGAGCGGGATTCAAGGATTTCAGGACAAACACTTTCTTGGGTAACATGGTTATTGGAGTAGATTTGCCTCAGCACATTAGAGATGTTTCAGCTAAATGTGGTGCAGCCATGGGCGGAGACAGCGAAGCCTATGTTTTGGCTTTTGATGCAATGATTGATGTGGGCGACAACAAAATCGTTGACGACGAGTATCTTAAAGCAGAGTTCGATAAGCTTGAGACTTCTTTTGGTGCTGTGAAAAACGTTAAGCGGGATAAAACTAAGAGAACAAACTTTCCAGAATGGAACAAGAAACTGGAAGCGGCTTTTGAAGACTACAAGAACCAAGATGCTTACTTGAACATCAAGAAGGTTATCGAAGAGAACATTGAAAAGAACAAACAAAAAATCATGTTCCATGAAACTAATGCGTGTCCCGAATTTTGGGAACAAACTAGATTGGCTGCTGGGATAGATTTGGCAGAGGCACTGCTTAAAGGAGCCCAGAGCATTATAGACTCTGAATAGAGGAGAACAAAATGAGGGTTGGAGTAATTGGCGGCTCAGGATACGTGGGCGGAGAACTAGTAAGGCTGTTGCTTCCCCATCCAGAAGTTGAATTAACAACAGTAACATCCCGCGCAAACGCCGGAGAATTCCTATTTACGGTTCACCCAAACCTCAGAGGAGCCACACAACTAAAATTCAGTCCACCAGACATTTCCAACGTCACCAAAAACTGTGACTTAGTGTTTGCTGCGATGCCCCACGGCAAATCAGTGAACCTCGTTCCGCAACTACTTGAAACAGGAGTAAAAGTCATCGACATGAGCGCAGATTACCGTCTGAACAACCCCGACGATTACGAGAAGTGGTATGGATGGAAGCACACTCATCCAGAACTACTAAAGGAAGCAGTTTACGGTTTACCTGAGCTTCACCGCGAAGAAATCAAGAACGCAAAACTGATAGGGTGTCCAGGATGCATGTCCACAGCTACGATTCTGGGATTGGTGCCTCTCGTAAAGGCGGGTGTAATAGAGAAGAACAGGATAGTGGCTGATGTGAAGATTGGTTCGTCTGGTGCAGGTCAAAAACCCACTGTTGCGTCTCATCATCCTGAAAGAGCTGGAGGCGTGAGACCCTACAAGGTAGTGGGGCACAGGCACCTAGCAGAGGTCGAACAAGAACTAAACCTGCTAACAGACGAAAAGGTAACAATATCTTTCACACCCCACGCAGTCAACATGATTCGCGGAATTCTTTCAACAATTCATGCTTTCCTCAAAAAACCCTTGACAACAAAGGATGTCTGGAAGCTTTATCGCTCCCATTATCAAGACGAACATTTCATACGCTTTGTTAAATTCAAGAAGGGACCTTACCAGCTGCCAAACCCCAAAGTTACGATGGGAACAAACTATGTTGACATCGGCTTTGAGTTAGATCCTCGCGCAAAAAGGATAATCGTGTTTTCTGCGATTGATAACCTCATGAGGGGTGCGTCTGGTCAAGGTGTTCAGTGTATGAATATTATGCTCGGTGTAGACGAAACAACTGGGCTAGAATGTCAAGGTTATCATCCGATGTGATAAAAAGATGCTGATTGTAGTTAAGGTTGGCGGGAGCATCCTCAAAGAGGTGCCGCCCGAAGTAGTAGCAGACATAAAGAATGTTCTTTCTGAACACCAGTTGGTTCTGGTTCATGGCGGAGGAAAAAGCGTCACAGAAATCGCCTCAAAACTAGGCAAGGAACAGAAGTTCGTGTTTTCGCCTACCGGCTTCCGCAGCAGATACACAGACAAGGAGACCATGGAAATCTTCACGATGGTCATGGCTGGACGAATCAACAAGAAACTCGTTTCAGCCCTACAGAAACAAGAGATACCGGTTGTGGGTCTATCAGGCTTGGATGGTTATCTTTTGCGGGCAGAACGAAAGAAGCGTCTGGTTATAGTTGATGAGCGGGGAAGAAAACGGGTTATTGATGGCGGATACACAGGAAAGGTTCGTCAAGTTAATGCTTCTTTGCTACAGCTATTACTTGATAACGGTTATGTACCGCTGGTTTCTCCGATTGCGGTGAGCGAGGAGTTTGAGCCGCTAAACGTGGATGCTGACCGGACCGCAGCCAATATCGCTGGAGCTTTAAATGCGGATAAGCTGATTCTGTTGACTGATGTAGAAGGCTTAAAGTTGGATGGCAAACTGATGTCGAAGCTGTCTGTTTCTGAGGTAGAGACTGCGCTTCCAAAGATTGGAGGCGGCATGATTACCAAGGTTTACGCTGCCAAAGAAGCCTTGAATCAGGGTGTTGGCGAAGTGGTGATCGGTTCTGGCGTCAGGAAGAATCCGATTTCTTCGGCTCTAAAACATGTAGGTGTTACGGTGATAAGCCGTGAATGAAAAACAGATAGTTGAACTTGAAACAAAAATTATGGCAAACACCTTCGCTAAACGAGGTCTTGTTATCACACGGGGCAAGGGAGCCCTAGTTTGGGACATCAACGGCAAAGAGTATATAGACTGCACAGGCAGCTACGGAGTCGCTGTTGTTGGTCACTGTCACCCAAGAGTTGTGGAGGCGGTGCAGAGGCAAGTGGAAACGCTCATTGCATGTCACGCATCCTTCTATAACGATGCCCGATCAGAGCTTCTAGAGAAGCTTATCGGTATAGCTCCTAAGGGATTGGACAGGGTTTTTCTTTCTAACAGCGGCGCTGAATCAGTTGAGTGCGCCATCAAGTTGGCTCGGAAATATTCGGGTAAACATGAGATGGTTGCCATGGTGGGGGCGTTTCACGGTAAGACAATGGGTGCCCTTTCTGCAACTTGGAAAAAGAAGTATCGGGGTCCTTTCATGCCTTTGGTTCCGGGCTTCAAGCATGTTCCTCCAAACAATCTTGAAAAGGTGAAAGAGGCGATTACGGACCAGACGGCTGCGGTTCTTGTGGAGCCTATTCGTGGAGAGAGCGGGGTCAGAGTTAATTCGGATGATTTTCTTCCTGGACTGCGGGAAATCTGTGACGAGAAAGATGTTCTGCTAATCTTTGATGAGGTGCAGACTGGTTTTGGTCGCACAGGAAAAGTTTTCGCCTGTGAACACTGGAATGTGGTTCCTGACATTATGTGTCTTGCGAAGTCTGTTGCTGGCGGTTTGCCTATGGGAGCAACGTTTGCGAGGGAAGATGTTATGGCGGCTTTCAAGCGTGGAGAGCATTCTAGCACGTTTAGTGGTAATCCTTTGGTTTGTGCCGCAGCTTCTGCCGCAATAGATGTGCTAATCGAAGAGAAACTTCCCGAGCGGGCGGCGACCAATGGAAATTACTTCAAGGGCAAGCTAGAAGCTTTAGCTGAGAAGCATAGGATTGTCAGGGAGGTTCGCGGTTTGGGTCTCATGCTTGGGGTGGAGATGCGGTTTGACGTTTACAATATACTGCTTGATTGCATGGAGCAAGGCGTTCTTGTTTTGGATGCTGGAAGGAATGTTGTAAGGTTTCTGCCGCCGCTGGTTATCGAGAAGGAGCAGATCGACAAGGTAGTTAAGGCTCTGGATGCGGCTATGGAGAAGGAGAACAAATGAGCGACTACGCGGTTGATCTGTTGACTCGTATGGTGAAGATTTACAGTCCGTCAGGTAAGGAAGAGGAGATTTCCTTGTTCTTGGTTGATGAGATGACGAAGCTTGGTTTTCGTGTTCACAGGGACAAAGTTGGAAATGTGATAGGTGAAGTTGGTGACGGCTCTCCTGTTATTTTGTTGTGTGGACACATGGACACTGTTGAAGGAGAGATTCCTGTCCGTGTTGAGGATGGACAATTGTATGGTAGGGGCTCGGTGGATGCGAAGGGTCCTTTGGCTGCTATGATTGTTGCTGCTTCCAAGTTTGTGAATGGCGGTTTTCCGGGTAAGATTCTTGTTGTTGGAGTGGTTGATGAGGAGAAGGGAGGAACAGGGATTCAGCATTTTGTTGAGGAAGGAATTCAGCCTGATTACGCCATTTTTGGTGAGCCGAGCGGCTTGGAGAAGATTGTTTTCGGTTATAAGGGTATTTTAACTGTGAAGCTTACTGTTGAGACGCCTTCGGGTCATTCTGCTGCTCCTTGGCTGTTTGACAACGCGATTGAGAAGGCTA
>SDBS01001000.1_pt1 | contig 28553 bp, 25 predicted proteins | sample 2277091 | NCBI WGS metagenome assembly SDBS01 (sample SAMN10404972, study PRJNA504765) | marine sediment metagenome | isolation source: marine sediment core GS10_PC15, 163 cmbsf | place: Arctic Ocean: Southern Knipovich Ridge | collected 2010
GTGAACGACTGGTTCGCGCCACGCGAGACTTCGACCGCGGACGGATAACCGGACAGAAGCTTGACGAGGTGGCCAGGGCCGATGTGGGAGACCTTAAGCGTCTGCAGGAGGGCTTCGGGTACCTCTCCACGGGTCTTTTCAGCTGGCAAGACCTGCTCCGTCCCTTCGCCGAGATCGTTCCGGGCGCGCGCGTCGGCGGTTTGAAACGGTTCTACGAGACGAACACATTCTGGCGAGTCCTCGAGTTTCCCTCGCACGCCGCGTTAAACGGATCGGTATCCCTAGAATGGGTCAGGAAGTATTTCTTCGCCGACGGCCTCTTCACCGAGGATGAACCGTCGGTTTTTACTCTTCCCTTTCCGTTCCTCTTTCAGTCATACAGCCGGGGGCTGCCCCTGAGTAAGATTACACAGATTATCGCCGACGTTGCCGGCTGGCTGGGCTGTTACAAAAACAAGGTCCTCTGCTTCTACGAGCCCGGTTTTGGTTACCTCAAGCTGACCGGTGAGGAAGAAAAGCTGGCCGTTGGATTTATCGAAGATATAAAGGAACGAATTGATATCGGAGTATACGTCGTATGTTCCTTCTTTTCATTAGGCAACTCGGCGGATTTCTTCTTCAGCCTGCCGGCGGACGGCTTCGGCGTTGACCTCTACGCCAACTCACTCGACGAGGTCCTCCGGGGTTTTCCGGCCGGGAAGGTCCTTTTGGCGGGGGTGGCGAACACCGACTCCACTCTGATCGAGCCCGTCGAGGGCCTGCGGGAGGTTCTCGGCAGGATCGGCGCCGAGCTGCCCCTGGATAGGGTTTACCTTACCCCGAGTGGACCGGCGGAGCTTCTTCCGAGGGACGTTTTAGAGGCCAAGGTGAGAAATCTGCGGGAGGTACTGGCATGAAGACACTCCTGACGCACGAGATCGGCTCCATGGCCAAACCCTCCTGGAGGATCAAGCCCTTCCGACGCATCCCCCTGAGCGATGAAGACCTGGACCGTGCGGGCAAATGGGGCGAGTTGCTGGAGATCGAGGAACGGGGAGAGCTCCTCGAGCTGCTCTCCAAGAGGGGCGGCTTCGCCAAGGGGGAGAAGAAGCGGATCGTTTGGTTCTCCTCACTCTACGGCACACGCTTACAGGAAAAGGCGGGGCTCGATCTGGTCTGGGATGGCGAGCAGCACCGGGTGGAGATGTACGAGTACCCGATCCGTCGGGTGGAGGGTTTCACCTTCCGCGGCCATGTGCGAAGCTTTGATAATAAGTACTACCGTAAGGCCTCCTGTGTGGATCGGCCCGTCTTGAGGGAGCTCTACCACACCGTTGAGTACCAAACCATCTCCTCCTTCGCCGAGCGAGAGATTAAGATCCCCGTGACCGGCGCCTACACCCTGGTAGACTGGTCTTTCGACGAGTGTTATATGAGCGGTGTGGCACCGGGGGCGAGTGATGTCACACAGGCGCGTGGCGAGGCGCGGATCCGCTTCCTCTCCGATGTCGCGGAGAGGGTGGTCCACCCCAATCTCCGCTCTCTCCACGAGTCGGGTGCCCGATACCTGCAGATTGACGAGCCTGCCGCAACCACCAAGCGGGGTGAGATACACGAATTTGTAAACGCCACCCGGGAAAGCATCGGAGACCTGGCGGGAAAGGTCTTCTTCACCATACACATCTGCTTTTCAAACTACGGCCTGCTCTTTCCGGCGATTGAGGAGCTCGAGGGAGTGCTCGATGAGATTCATTTGGAGTATGCCAACCGGGATTCGCGGGAGACCGGAGTATCTCAACAGAAACGTACCGGTTACGACATCCTGGAATCGCTCAAACATACCTCCTTCGTGGTGGGCCTGGGTGTGCTGGACGTGCACACCGACTTCATCGAACCGCCGGAGCTGATTCGCGACCGCATCCTGTACGCCTGCGAGGTTATCGGCGAACCAGAACGCATCTTCGTGGCGCCCGACTGCGGTCTGCGGACCCGCACCTGGGAGGTGACCTTCGAGAAGCTACGCAACATGGTCGAGGGACGGAATCTGGCGTCGGCGGTCCTCGGCCTCTGATCCACCGGTATCCAGTGGGAGTCCCCCCGGATTTGTCCCGGGACGGCCTGTCGACGACGGGCGTAAGTGGCAATAAATCTAAAGGTTTATCGTTGTAATGTCACCCCCCATTTCTCTTGACAATGCAGGCCCAGTACCGTATTCTCACATTAGCGCTTGAATTAAGGGTTAATTAATTGCTATAAACCTGTGATTTTTTTCACTCAGGATTTTCGTCAATCAGTCATTTTTTGGAAAGAAAACATCACGAACAACGGTGCAGTAAAAAACGGGAGGGATAGATGAGCTGGCTTCTCCAGGAGAAAAAGAATGTGTGGCGCAAGCCGACCGACAAGAAGAAGGATGTCGTTTCAAGAGATGAGCCGAATCTGAACCGCGAGACCTTCCCCTACACCGCCCCCCCCATGGTTCCCTTCGACGGCCAAACCGTACCGATGGACCCCCCCGAGCAGATTTACATCACCAGCACGACTTTCCGCGACGGCCAGCAGGCCCGACCGCCCTACACGGTCGAGCAAACCGTGGAGCTATTCAAGCTCGAAAGCAAGCTTTCCGGTCCCAAGGGCATCATCCGCAAGACCGAGTTCTTCCTCTATTCGGAGAAGGACCGCGAGGCGGTGCGCAAGTGCCAGGAGCTGGGGGTCGAGTTCCCGAAGGTAACCGGCTGGATCCGGGCCAACCCCAACGACTTCAAGCTGGTCCGGGGTATGGGGCTCAACGAGACCGGGATGCTGACCTCGATCTCCGACTACCACATATACAAAAAGTTCAAGAAGACCCGCCAGCAAGTCATTGATGATTTCCTCAAGGTCGTAGACGCGGCGCTGGCCGATGGGCTCGAGATCCGTTGCCACTTCGAGGACATCACCCGCGCCGACTTCTACGGCTGCGTCGTGCCCTTCGCCCAGATTCTCATGGACCGATCCCAGCAGGCGAAGATTCCGATCACCATCCGCATCTGCGACACGATGGGCTACGGCGTCCCCTATCCGGGCGCGGCCCTGCCCCGCAGCGTTCCCAAGCTGGTCTACGGTCTGCACCACGATGCGGGCGTGCCCAAGGAGCAGCTCGAGTGGCACGGGCACAACGACTTCTACAAGGTACTCATCAACGCCTCGACCGCCTGGCTCTACGGCTGCATGTCCGCCAACGGCACCCTGTTGGGTTACGGAGAGCGCACCGGCAACACCCCTCTCGAGGGCCTGGTCTTTGAGTACGCCGGTCTGCGCGGCACACTCGACGGGATGGACACGACGGCGATCCACGAGGTCATCGATTACTTCGAGAGCGAGATCGGCGAGACAATCCCCGATAACAAGCCTTTCGTCGGCGAGAACTTCAACACCACCCGCGCCGGCATCCATGCCGATGGGCTGATCAAAAACGAGGAGATCTATAACATCTTCGACACCACCAAGATCCTCAAACACCCCCCCGGCATTGCCATCACCGACAAGTCGGGTCTGGCCGGGGTCGCTTACTGGATCAGCGCCTTCATGGGCGACAAACTGGGCGAGGTCGGCAAGAAGGATCCGCGGGTCCATAAGGTCGCCCAGTGGGTGCAGAATCAGTACGACGCGGGCCGCACCACCGCTATCTCCAAGAAGGAGATGATGGAGGTCGTCAAGAGAGAGTTCTAGGGACCCCGAAGGGGACCGGACATCATTCCTTAAGCGCAGGGGCCGGCATAGCCCGGTACGCCGGTTCGTCCCGGAGCCCGGACATCGTTGTGAAAAACCTCGGAGCGCGGGTTCCGTCTGCTGCTTTCCGGGCCTGGATACCAATCCTTAAGCTCGGGGCCGGGTTCACTCCGGAGCCCGGACTTCATTTTCCAAAATCTCGGAGCGTAGGAAGCCTATGGGGCAGACTCTCAGCGAAAAGATCATCTCCGCCCACTGCGGCAGGGTGGTAAAGTCCGGTGAGCTTGTTATTGCTGAGGTGGACGCCGCCCTGGTCCAGGACGGCACCGGTCCGTTGTCGGTGAGCGAGCTGGAAAGGGCGGGTTTTGTCCAAGCCGCCCATCCCGACCGGACGGTCATCTTCCTGGACCACGCCTCCCCCAGCCCGCGCAAGGAGCTCTCCAACGCCCACAATATTCTCCGCGACTTTTCTGCCAAGACCGGCGTGATCGTTTCCGAGATCGGCGACGGGGTCTGTCACCAGCGTATGATCGAGGACTACATCCGCCCCGGCGATCTCCTCGTCGGGGCGGATTCCCACACCGTCACCTCGGGCGCCCTGGGTGCCTTCGCCACCGGTATGGGCTCCACCGACGTGGCCTTCGCCATCGCCCTGGGGAAGGTCTGGCTGCGCGTGCCGGAGAGCTTCGGAATCGAGCTCACCGGTTCCTTCCCCGCGGGTGTGTACGCCAAGGACCTGATGCTCTCGATCATCGGCCGCATAGGCGCCGACGGGGCGACCTACAAGGTACTCGACTTCGTCGGTCCGGCGGCGGGCGAGCTGACCATGTCCGAGCGCTTCACCCTCTCCAATATGTCGGTGGAGGCCGGCGCCAAGGCCGGTATCTTCGCCGCCGATGAGAAAACGAAGGCATACCTAAAAGAGGTGGGCCGTCCGGGGGATTTTTCTGAGATTGCCCCCGATCCGGATGCGGTCTACGAGAAGTCCTTCGCCTTCGACCTGGGTAAAATAGAACCCACGGTTAGCTTTCCCCATACGGTGGACAACACGCGTCCCGTGGGTGAGGCCGAGGGGATCAAGATAAACCAGGCCTTCATCGGCACCTGCACCAACGGCCGCCTGGACGATCTCCGTATCGCCGCCGAGATGGTCAAGGGGAAGAAGGTTGCCCGGGGGGTTCGGTTTCTCGTCTGCCCCGCCTCGCGGAAGGTGTACCTGGCCGCCCTCCGCGAGGGTCTGTTGGAGACCTTTGTCACCGCCGGCGGGACGGTGCTTCCCCCGGGCTGCGGGCCGTGCGTGGGGATTCACCAGGGGGTCCTGGCCGACGGCGAAGTCTGCATCGCCACCCAGAACCGGAACTTCCACGGCCGCATGGGCAACCCCGAGGGATTCATCTACCTCGCCTCTCCGGCGACGGTGGCCGCCTCGGCCCTGACCGGGGAGATAACCGATCCCCGCCGGGTTTGAGCTGGATTGGCAAGGAGGTCCTTCCGTGGACGTACTGAAAGGCCGGGCGTTCAAGTTCGGCGATGGCATCTCCACCGACCACATCACTCCGGGACGCTACTTTCACCTCCGCAGCGACATCCCCAAGCTCGCCGAGCACACCCTGGAGGACGCCGACCCTACCTTTGCCTCTCGGGTACGGCCCGGCGACTTCGTGGTGGGCGGTCGCAATTTCGGCCTGGGCTCCTCCCGGGAGCACGCCCCGCGGGTGATAAGGGAGTGCGGCGTTTCGGCGGTGTTGGCGAAGTCCTTCGCCCGCATCTTCTACCGCAACTCCTTCAACGTGGGGCTTCCCGTGTTGGAGTGTGACACCGACGGCATCGAAGAGGGGGATGAGCTCGAGGTGGACCTCGGTGTGGGCGTAGTGCGCAACCTGACCAAAAAAAGCAAGATCATCTTCGCCCCGATCCCGGAGTTCATGCGTAGACTTTTGGCCGACGGCGGCCTCACCGATCACATCGCCAAGCACGGAACCTTCAAACTGTAAGGAGAGCATGAGTCCCGAGAAAATTACAGTGAGGGACGGAAGGCTGGAGATCCCAGACCAGCCGGTGATTCCCTTTATCGAGGGGGACGGCATCGGCCCCGACATCACCTCGGCCTCGATGCACGTGTGGAACGCGACCGTGGAGAAGACCTACGGCGGTCGCAGGAAGATACACTGGAAAGAGATCTACGCCGGGGACAAAGCCTTCGAGAAAACCGGCTCCTATCTTCCCGACGAGACCATCGAGGCCATCCGAGAGTACATCGTGGCCATCAAGGGCCCCCTGACCACCCCGGTCGGCGGCGGCTTCCGCAGCCTGAACGTCAGCCTGCGCCAGATACTCGATCTCTACGCCTGCGTCCGTCCGGTCAAGTATTATCAAGGGGTTCCGTCTCCGGTGCGTCAGCCCGAAAAGCTGGATGTGGTCATTTACCGCGAGAACACCGAGGACGTCTACGCCGGCATCGAATGGGAGGAAGGGACTCCGGAGGCGAAGAAGATCATTGACTTCATCGGGGACGAGCTGGGGAAGAAGATCCGGCCCGATTCGGGTATCGGCATCAAGCCGATTTCCGTCACCGGAACCAAGCGCCTCGTGCGGAAGGCTATCCGCCACGCCGTTGATCACGACCGCGCCACCGTCACCTTCGTCCACAAGGGCAACATCATGAAATTCACCGAGGGGGCATTCAAGCTCTGGGGTTACGAGCTGGCTCTGGAGGAGTTCCGTGATAAGGTGATAACCGAAGCCGAGCTTTGGGATCAGGTGATGGCCGACGACGGGGTGACCCCGATGGTGAAGGAAGGTGCTTACGCGGAGCTGCGGGGAGGGAAGCCCGCCGGCAACCCCAACGGCCGAATAGTCGTCAAGGACCGCATAGCCGATCAGATGTTCCAGCAGGTGCTCCTGCGCCCGGATGAGTACGACGTACTGGCAATGCCCAACCTCAACGGAGACTACCTCTCCGACGCATGCGCGGCTCAGGTCGGGGGGTTGGGCCTGGCCCCCGGCGCAAACATCGGTGACCACGTCGCCCTCTTCGAGGCCACTCACGGCACCGCTCCCAAATACCGGGGCCTGGACAAAGTCAATCCAGGTTCGCTTCTTTTGTCCGGCGCGATGATGCTGGACTACCTGGGTTGGAACGAGGCCGCCGAGGCGATCAGGATCGCGCTGGAGAAAACCATCCTCGACCGCACCGTGACCTACGACCTCGCCCGACAACTTGACGGCGTCCAGCCGGTCAAGACCTCTGAGTTCGCCAGGGCTATCGTGGCCAATCTCCCCTAGGGGGACCGATGAACTGCCCGAGCTGCCGTGTGGAAGTTGCGGGGGATTTCAATTACTGTCCCCACTGCGGCGTCATCCTGGCGACCGAGGACGGCGAGTGCTTCCGCCGAGAGGGAGCCCGCCTGCACTCCCGGGGGAAGATCCTCAAGGCCATCGAAGCCTACGAAAAGGCGGCGGAACTGCTAACCGATGACTTCACCGTCTACAAGAGCCTCGGCGATCTCTTCTACCTCCACGGCGAGCCGGATAAAGCCGTCGAGGCCTACCGGCATTCCCTGGAAATTGACGATAACCAGAGCTTCGCCTGGTACGCCATGGGGGTCGCCTACTACCGGAGCGGCTACGTCAACAAGGCCGTCGAGGCGCTGCAGCGCTGCCTCGAGTACGATCCCGACTTCGTCATGGCATACTACTGGCTCGGTGTCGCTTACTATCACAGGGGTAATCTCCCCCGGGCCCGGGAGTGCAACGAGAAGATGATCGCTCTCCACCCCGAATCGCGCATCGCCAATTACCACCTGGGGATCGTCTGTAACGCCATGGGGGATTACGCCGGCGCGATCAAGAACTTCAAAGAGGTCGAGGAGCGCAACCCCGACGACCCGGCGCTCATGTACCACATGGGCTACGCCTACTCCAATCTCTACAAGATGCCCAAGGCGATCGAGAAGCTCAGGCGCGCTTTGGAGATAAACCCCAATCACCGCGCCGCCAAGCTTCTCCTCGACACATACATGGAGAGTGAGGAACCGTAGCTTGTCGTCGCGAACACCGGTTATCAGCGACGCTCCCGTCCGGGGGCGTTTCACTTGGTGAAGCGGTAGACATGATATCGAAATGCCTTTCCCCGGTGAATGGGGTATCATGTGTCCGATCAACTTCAACCATCGGGGGAGATGTACATGGACATCACCGAGGCCCTGTTGCGTGAGCTTGCCCTGCTCGCCGAGACCGATCGCACCGTTCTCTCCGCCTACCTCGATCTTTCGATGGGCTGGGACCGAGCGGAGGATTTCATCACGAGGGAGTCGTCGGGTTTGAAGCGCCTTCTCTCTGAGGAGGAGCGGGAGTACTTCGAGGCCTCCATCGAATTCATGTTCGATTACGTGAAGGAGAAGAAGGGGGGTGGCTTCACCGGTCCCGGCCTGGCCTTCTTCGCCGATCTGGGTGCAAATTACGTTAAGGGCGTGGAGCTGCCCGCACCTCCAAGAGCGCTGCTCGCCGTGGATGATTCGGCGATCATCTTCCCCCTGGCGCTCCAGTTGGACGAGTACGAACCGGTTGGGGTGATCCTGATTGACGCCTCGGGGGCACGTATCCTCATCACCGCCGGGGAGACCGCCCAGGACATGAACTCGCTTGCGAAGAAGATTCACCATAAGTCGAAGGTGGGCGGCTGGTCGCAGATGCGCTACCAGCGCCGGCGCGAGAAACAGGTGAAACACCTGGCGGTGGAGCTGGCCAAGCGGGCCGAGGCTATCTTCCGCGAGGAGGGGGTCAACAGGGTTATCCTGGCTGGTCAGGGACGGATGATCACCGCCCTGAAGGAAGAGCTGCCCAAGGCGCTTCGGGAGAAGGTGGTCGGCGAGTTGCCCTGGAGTCTGAAGGGCGGTGACGCCGAGCTGCTGGACCGAATGGAAGACCTGGTGGAGGAGACAGAAAGGGGTCAGGAGGAGGGGCTCCTCCAGCGGCTGGTGGGCGAACTACGACGCGGGGGTCTGGCCGTTGCCGGCGTCGAGGATACGGAGCAAGCCCTGGTGATGGGAGCGGTGGACGTGCTCCTCGTCGGCGACGACCTCGCCGACGATATCAGGGAGCGGCTGACCGGCATGACCGAGTCCACCAACGCCCACGTGGAGTACGTCCCGGCTCCGAGCCCTGTACTATCCGAGCTGGGCGGCGTGGGCGCGCTCCTGCGATTCAGGGTAAAGTATTAAGCTGGTGAAGGAGTGATGACGATGAGTGTCGAGAAGGGAAAGTTCCTCTTTGCACTGAGGCTTATCCTACTGACGCTGTTCTTCCTTCCGATCCTCTCCGGTGGTTTATCCGCCGAAGTTACGGAGGACGATCCCACCATCGGAGGTTGGCCAATCCTGGACTCGGAGTTCCCCGAAGTGGCCGCCTTCGAGGGGGAGGTGGATTTTTACGCGTTCGCCAACTTCCCCGGATTCAAGTACGAGCTGCCCGACTGCCGGGCCTGGGTCCGGGAGTTGGAGCCGAGGATGAGTCCCGGCGAAGAGGAGGGATACGTTAAGGTCTGGAGTCGGGACGGGGAATGTCGCTTCGTGATGGTCCTGAACCCCCTCGGCGGCTGGGGCCAGTTCCTCTCCTTCGAGGGCGACCGGGTGTCCTTCGCCCACCCCTTAGATCCTGAGGGGAGCCTGTTCATGACCGAGGTGGGCGTGGTGAAGTGGGTGTACCTCTACGAGGGCAATCTTCTGAGGTTCGTGTATTACTACCAGGCCGGCTCCAGCCTGTGGTCCGTAGACCGGATGGAGTACTGGCCGGACACCGCGACGCCCCGCTACAGCTACCGCTACTACGACGAGGGGGATCTGGCGACGGGGGACTGGTACAACAGGACCATCTACGACGAGAGTGGCCAGGCACTCGACGTGGAGTGGAGGGACGGTGAGGATGGCGCGGGTGCAAATTAAGAAAATGGACTCGTCTACGGAGTACTTCGTGGGCACCTGCTCTCACGTCGGCGAGAGCGCCGAGATCGACGCCTGCGGACACCGGCGCCTGGATTGGCTCAAGGCGATGCGGGGGAAGGGCCTCCGGGTAAACGTCGCCCTCGTGGACGGCGAACCGGCGGGGTTCATCTACTCCATGCCCATCGAGGTCTGCCCCTGGGGTCCGGCGGGCCGGGACCTGACAGTCATCCCCTGTCTTTGGCTTCTCGAAAGGGGGCGGGGAATCGGTGCCGGCAGGGCCCTTGAAGCAGAGGTCGAGAGGGAGGCGAAGAAGCAGAAGGCCAAGGGAATCGTCACCGAGGCCTACTTCTGGGACTTCTGGTTCATGCCCGCCGGTTTCTTCGAAAAACTCGGCTACTCAGTCGCCGTGCGACGGGGCGAGCGTGCGCTCCTCTGGAAGACCTTCGATTCAAGCGCCGAGACACCCCGGTTCCTCGAAAGCGCCTACAGCTTCGAACCGGTGCCGGGCAAGGTGGTGGTGGACCTCTTCTGGAACCGCCTCTGCCAGACCTCGGAGATCGAGGCCCAGCGTGTGCGCGAGGTTGCCTCCGAGTTGGGCGACCGGGTGATTGTAAACGAGTACCCCGCCCACGAGGTGGAGGTCCGCGACCGGTGCCAGCTCTTCCGCGGCATCTATGTCAACGGGAGGGAAATCTTCTGGGGCTACGAGGCGCCCCGGGAGGGAATCCGCGAGGCGATTCAAAAGACGCTTGACAGGAAATAGCTTATGGTCGTTATTTATAGATGGGGTGTTGGATATGGACAAAATATTGAGCTACTCGATAACAGTCAATGCCGATGCGCGCGACTTGTTCGAGATGCTGACGGTCAGCCGGAAGCTGGAGTCCTGGCTGACGATGGAGGCCGACGTGGAGCCCCGCGTCGGTGGGAAGTACGAGCTTTTCTGGAACCCGAAGGAGCGGGAATTCGACTCCACCATCGGCTGTCGGATCACCGCCATCGTGCGGGATAAGCTCCTCGCCTTCGAGTGGAAGGGGCCGAAGCAGTACGCGGGATTTATGAACGTTGCCGATCCGCTGACACACGTCGTGGTCTTTCTCATCCCAGTGGATGAAAACAAGACGGAGCTACACTTGATCCATTCCGGCTGGCGGGGCACGCCGGAGTGGGAAAAGGCGCGGCGCTGGTTCGAAAATCTCTGGGGCCCGTGTCTGCAACAACTGAAAAAAGTCGTCGAGGGGTGAACGATGTTCAAGGGAGTAAATACGCTGGCGGTCTACGTCAGCGACATGGAGCGGGCCAGCTTAAAAGCTGGACATAGCCTCGCGTTGTAAGTTAATTGTTGATTGTACGCATTTGCCGCGTACGCGGCGTTTGTATTTGGATTGAAAAAGGCGTTAATCGCGAGATCCGGGTCCAGCGCCGGGCGCTGGGACCTGATCTGTGTTTCTTAGTCTCCGGTTCCGGTGATCTGCACGTCTACCTGGAGGCCGGGCACCGGGTCAACCGACTGGATGAGGATGTCTGCCGCCTGAGCCTCTTCCTCCAGACCGAGGGATCGGTTTTCGAGGTTTTGAAAGGTTTAAAGGAGGCCGGGGTGGAGCTTCTCGACGATGTACCCGAAGAGGTGGGGGAAAACACCTACACCTTCCGCTTCCGTGATCCAGACGGGAACATTCTGGAGGCCATCGGCGGGGGTTGCGAAAAGGGCGGGTGATTCCCCGTCGAAAAAGGCTCCAGCTTAACGGTGTTCGTCGTCCGAGGCGCCATTTTCTTTAAGCGCTAAGGTAAAAATGTGCTTTCTTCCTAACAAACATATTTATAAGGAAGATACACCTTTGTATCGGTCCGTTTGCTAACGGTGATCCCTGAAAAAAGGAGCCGGGGATATTACCTCCGCCGGCTCCTCGTCTGTTGGGAGTTGCCAGACTCTATCCGTTGTCTCGTTCTACCGGGTTACCACCATCCGCCGCGTCAGGATCTGGCTCCCCGACGTCAAGCGGTAGAGGTAAATCCCCGCTCCCAGGATGGCGGCGTCGAAGTTGACCTCGTGCCGACCGGTGGTGAGTTCGCCGGAGATCAGCGTGGTGATCCGACGCCCGGAGAGGTCGTAGATCGCGAGCTCCACCGATCCGGCGTCGGGGAGGTTGAAGGCTATGGTGGTGAATCCGGTGGCCGGGTTGGGGTGACTCTGTTCGAGGATCAGCCGGTTCAGCTCCGAGGTGTCACCCGCTACGGCGATGACGGGACCGTAATTGTCGACAGAACCTTCATCGTCCACCACCAGGACCAGGTAAGCATAGCTCTTTCCGGCCTCCACCTCGGTATCGAGGTACCGGCTCAAAGTCGAGCCGGGGAGGGGTAGGTCGTTCAGCTTGACGTACCGCTCGGAGTGGTCGGCGTCTTCGGGCATGGCGCGCAGAAGGTCGAAGGAGCTGACCTCACCGACGGTGGTCCAACTAACCAGGATACCCTCATCGTGGGTCTCGGCGTTTATGACCAGGGAGTCAACGCTCACGTCACCATCCACGTACCAGACCATAACCTCGTAGATGCTGGGCGAAGCGTCGGAGTCGCTGCTGGTGAGTTCCACCCGGTACTGGAAATAGCGGGTGCCGTCGCCGATCTGATCTCCGACGTCGAACTGGCTGTAGAAGGGTCCGAGCCAGCTTGCGCCCAGAAGCTCGGCCACGTCGCTCCCACCTCGCACGTAGAAGGCGATGTCCGTGTCGGGCTCCTCGTACCCCGTCCAGGTGAAGTTGCGCCAGTCGGGTATCTCGAACTCGTTCTCCAGGATGGCCGAGTCCAGCGTGCCCTGGCTGCGGAAGCCCTCGGTGATCTCCCACCAGTCAATCGAGTCGGCGATGCGGGCGGTGGAGATGGCGATGGGCGCCTTGGTGTCGGTGATGTCGCCGGTGCGGACGCCGTGGGCGCCGTCGTAGGAGTTTGTCCAGGATCGCTGGGTGAAGTTCATGTTCCCGTCGTTTTCCCACCAGTCCAGACTGTCGCCCGACTCTGTGGCGCCGAGGATGTCAATGTCTCCGTCGTAGTCGGCGTCTATCGGGTATACCTCCCGGCAGCCCGAGTAGCCCGAGGTGATGGGAATGTCGGTGAAGTTACCGGCGCCGTCGTTTTCGAACCAGTCGATACGGCCGTTCCGGGAACTCGTAACCAGATCGAGGTCGCGGTCCCAGTCCATGTCGAAGGCGACGCAGGTGTAAGCCTCGGTCATCCCGGTGTAGATAACGTGCTCGACGAAGGCCTGTGTCGGATCGGACCAATCCTCCACGTACTCCCACCAGACGACCTCACCGTTACCGCGGCAGCAGAAGGCCACGTCTACCGCCCCGTCATCGTTGAAGTCGCCGGTGGTGATCCCGATGTTTTCGCCGCCGGAGTGGCCCGAGGGGACGAGGTCGTAGATGTTGAAGGTCTCGTCCCCGTTGTTTTCGTACCAGCGCAGCGGTGACGACTGGTACGCCCCGGCGAAGAGGTCGAGATCGCCGTCCTTATCGAAATCCACCGCCACGGGCAGATCCACCTGCGGGAAGTCGGGATCTATGATGTGTTCGGTGAAGTTACCGTCGCCGTCGTTCTCGAGCCAGGAAAGGTGCGCCGGTCCGGGGGTGTCTATACCGATGATGATGTCACCGTAGCCGTCCTCGTTCATATCTATGATGTTGAAGGCGGCCCATTGATTGGGAAGGATTGAGCGCGGTGTCGAATCGAACACGCCGTCGCCCAGATTCTTGAACCAGACGAAAGTCTGCTCATCGGAGGAGGAAACCACTACGTCCATGTAGCTGTCGATGTCTATGTAGCCGGCTTTGACGTAGTAGGCTCCGTTGACGCTGCCGATGTTGTTTTGAACGGGCGACAGGCTCGGCGAAAAGGCTAGCCAGAGCTGCTCGAAGTAGTAGAAGTTGACGCTACTGCTGATGTAGAAGGTGTCGCTCCACGCGGAATCCGGTTCGGTTTCGCCCGGTCCGCCGGTCCAGTCATTCTGCCTGCGTCGGTTCCCGAAGGCGGCCAGAACGAAGACCAGTACCAAGATGACTACCGCTATTCGTCGCATGGCTCCTCCCAGAGGTGAAGGCTTAGAGCTTACTCAGCTTACTCGATATGCATAAAACTTTCAAGGCGCGTTGGGTTATCCACTAATGTGGTCAATACTCCTGTCATAAATATAGTACATTTTTCTCAGCGCATCAATAGGAGGCTTGCGGTTTTCTGTTCGGATCATTCTGACACCGTGGTTAAGACAAGGGGTTTTGCCAGAGGCATAGCTCGCTTCGCTCGGTTTAATCCCTTGTTTAGTCTTTTCGTTTTCCCTTGCCTTTTCCTCCAGTCTGTTTTAAAATGCGCGCCTCGGTGGAGGACAGTTGAGACTGAGGTTCGTTTTCCCATAACACTTTATTCAAATTCAATGCATCGAGTACGACGTTTGGAACAGCAGGACATGCGGGAAACCGTCCCCGATTATAACATCGGGGATACGGTTGAGGTTTCGGTCCGCATCGTCGAGGGTTCCAAAACCCGCATCCAGAAGTTTACCGGCATCGTCATCGCCCGAAAGCATGGCGGGGTGAGGGAGACTTTTACCATCCGCCGCGTGTCTGGTACGGGGAACATCGGTGTCGAGCGTGTCTTCCCCCTGCACTCTCCCAACGTCGCCGATGTGAAGGTATTGCGTCAGGGCAGGGTCCGTCGCGCGAAGCTCTACTTCCTGCGCAAGAAAATCGGCAAGGCGGCCAGGATCCGGGACAAACGCCTGGGTTGAGCTAACCGCTCGTTTGGTTGATCGGGTTTTGGAGGGATGCGTGGACTTCCGGTTCGCGCTTTTTTATGGGTCGCGGTAAATGCGGCGACTGCGAGGAGGTACGTCTTGGATGAGAACCGCCGATGCCCCCGGATAAACTGAATCTCTGCCTGCTCTGGCATCAGCACCAGCCCCTCTACAAGGATCCGGCCGTAGCCTCGCCACGAGGTAGCTACCGTCTCCCCTGGGTCAGGCTGCACGGTTTGCGGGATTACTTCGGCATGGCAGCGCGTCTTTGGGAGCGGCCCGGGATGCGCTGTTCGGTTAATCTTACGCCGATCCTGATCTGGCAGATGCAGGATTATCTGAACGGGGCGACGGACCGGCTCTGGGAGCTGACCAGAGGAGCCCTAGAGGGGCTTGCTCCTTTGGATATCCTCTGGCTCCTCCGCGACGGCTTTGACGCCGATTGGCGGAACCAGATCGGGATCCATCCCCGCTATGCTGAGCTCTTCGAGCGCTACATAGATTACTCCCGATCCCTCGCCGACCTCGACGTATGGCTTTCCAAGAGAGATGAATGTCTGGCCCGGCTCCAGAGGGAGGCGGCTGAGATTCCCCGGCGGGACATCATTGATCTCGCCTTTTGGATCAACCTAGCCTGGTTCCCGGTCGAGCTGCGTGAAGGGGAGTGGGTTACCCCTTGGGATAAGAGTCTCTCCGTTGCGGGATTGGTGGCAAAGGGCTCGGATTTCACCTCCGGTGACGTAGACGAACTCGGGCAGGCCTGGCGACGGACATTGGCGGCGGTAATTCCTCTCCACCGCGCCCTGGCGGAACGGGGACAGGTGGAGCTTACCGCGACGCCCTTCACCCATCCAATTCTGCCCCTGTTGGTGAACTCGGATGACGCGCTTATTGACCGCCCCGGCAACACCCACCCGCCCCGTTTCGCCTATCCGACCGATGCCGAGGCTCAGCTCGAACACGGCCGGGAGATCCTCCGGCAGGCGTATGGCTTTGCTCCCCGGGGCTGGTGGCCCTCCGAGGGGGCCGTCGGTCAAAACACTATCGAACTTTACAGGGCTGTCGGGGCGCGCTGGCTGGCCACCGACGAGGGGGTCCTGGCCCTCGTTCTCGGTCGAGTGCCCACCGCTGCGAAGCTTGCCGTGCCCTGGTCGGTCGGGGTTCCCATCTTCTTCCGAGACCACCCCCTCTCCGACGCCGTCGGATTCCACTACAGCCGGCTTGAGCCACGAGAGGCGGCCGGGGATTTTCTCTGGGGTTTGAGACACCGCTACGCTGCGGTCGAAGGGGGGTGCGCCACCATCATCCTCGACGGCGAGAACGCCTGGGGCTCCTACCCGCGCGACGGACGGGATTTCCTTCTCGCCCTCTACGACGAGCTGATTCGGGCCGAGGATATAGCGCTGATAACCCCTGATGCATACCTTACCGAGCTAGAGGAGCGTAGCGTCGAGCTGCCGGTGATCGAGAACCTCCCCCACGCGAGTTGGATTGATGAATTCGGCTCGGACCCGGGAAACGATCTCGGCACCTGGATCGGCGAGCCCGAGGAGAACCGGGCCTGGGAACTTCTTTTAGGGTTACGCCGCGCCTTGGACGAGGCGGGAGTGACAAACGATACCCGCCCCGACGTCTTTTTCCACGTCTTCGCCGCCGAGGGGTCGGACTGGTTCTGGTGGTACGGCACGGATCAGGCAACGGCGCCCAAGGCGGAGCGTGAGTTCGACCGTCTCTTCCGCGCACACCTGGCCGCCGCGTACCTTGCCGCCGGGCTGGAGGTTCCCGAGGAGCTTTCCCGTCCGATCATCCTGGATTACCTCGTGTGGACGCCCGACCTCGGAGACGTGGAGATTTCTGCGGGTACGCGTCTCTTCGTTCAACTGGAGAGTCCGGCTGATCTTGAGGTGCACTGGCCCGACGGCGGTAAGACCTGCGCCACCTTCATGCCCATCGGCGGGGTGATGGGTCTGAAGACCGCCTGGCGGGCGGAGCTGGGTTATCCTCCCTCTGGGCGTATTGTGCTCGTGCTCGGTGAACGCCGGGTCGTTATACGTGTAACTTGACCCTCGTTTCCCCAGGGGCTAAACTACCAAGGGATATTGACCCTCCCGCTCCTCAAGCGGACGAACTTGACCGAGCTGACCCGTTATTCTCCCCATCCCGACGTTACGGTCTTCGCCGGCAGCCCCCTCAAGGTCAACGTCTCGGTGCTCATCGGGGGGGATGAGGCCGTTGTGGTGGACTCGACCGCCACCGTCGGCCAGGCCAGGCGGGTCTACAGTCACGTTGTTGACGAATTGGGCCTTCGGGTCGTCAGCGTCGTCAACACCCACTGGCACTCGGACCACTGCGGGGGCAACGCCGGGCTTACCGCCGCTGGGGCGCCGGTGATCGCTCATCGGCGTCACTTCGAGACCATCTCCCTGGAGCGAAACATGGTCTCGCGGCGGCCGGCGCGGATCGCTTTCGAGCACCTGGTCAGACCCCGGATAATGATGGACCGCCGTTTGGACCTGCGCCTGGGGAAGCGGACCGTTCACCTCTTACATGCCCCCGGTCACAGCCCCGATCTGGTGATGGTCTGGGACCCAATCAGGGGTGTCCTCATCGCCTCGGACAACCTCCTCGCCGGCGACCAACCCGACGACCCGACCATTCCCTACTTCTACTGGGGGGACCCGTGGCGACTCATCGGCGCCCTGGAGCACGCCCGGTCGCTCTCGCCGGAGCTCATCATTCCGGGGCACGGTGTTCCGTTGCCCGGTAATTACGCCCAGAGGGCACTCACGTGCGCCCTCGATTATGTTCGCTGGGTCTTGAAAAAGACGGCGGGGTTGCCGCGGGACGTTTCCCCCGACGTCGAGGACGAGCCCCCGCGTTCCTGGCTCGAGGCTGTACCTCTCTCGGATTATCTCACCGTTTCCACTCCGCCGGATTGGGTCACACGAATGCACGAATTAAACCTGCTCCGGGTCTACCTCGGCGTGGAGTATGCGAACCCGTAGGTTTCCACCATGCGTCTGGACAAATTTTTAAAGGTATCTAGGCTCATCAAGCGCCGTCCGGTGGCCAAGCAGGCCGCCGATGCCGGTCGAATCAAGCTGAACGGCAGGGCGGCTGGCGCCGGCAAGCAGGTGAAGGTCGGGGACGAGATCGAGATCAGGCTCGGAACCCGCACCCTCGTTGTGCGGATCGACAAGATCGTGGAAAATGTGCGAAAGGAGGGGGCCGGGTCCCTCTACACCGTCCTTTCGCAAGATGATAACCGGAGTGATCTTCTCTCATTCTGATCAACCTCCACCGGAAGGAGGAAGATGCGCCGTACACGGATGCTCTTGATCTCCCTCGGTCTCCTCGTTGCCCTGGTCGGCTGCGCTTCCGAAGGGGGCGACCCGACCGAGGCCGTACCGAAAGAGGTCTTCTTGGTGGCCTACGTTCCCTCCATTGCAGGGGTGTGGGACGGTGTTGATCATCTGATCGCCGAGCTGCGACAGGTGGAGCCCAGAATGGCCGAGGAGGCCGTTCGGAGGATTGAAGGTCTCCTCTCGGAGATGTTCGGGACCGAAGAACCGCCCGTGGAGTCACTCCAGGGGCTTTGGGATGAGGGCGTTGATGTGTACAGGCCCTTCATCGTCGCCGTGGGTGGCTTCCCAGTACCCCAGCCCGTTGTCGTGATGTCCCTTCATACCCCGTCCTCTTTCAGCGACTTCTACTACGAAAGCATCGGGGAGGAAGAGCCGGAGCCCATCGAAACCTACTCGGATGTTGACGTCAGGCTCAGCCGGGGCTTCTACAGCGCCCAGACCGACGGCCTCTTCATCGCGAGCGAGTCCTTTCCGCTCATGAAGAGCTGCATTGACGCCCTGGGCGATCCCGAGGCGAGGTTCTTCGAGGGTGAAAGCATCCGCCCCCTGTTGGCGAACTACTCCGATTACACGGCGGCTCTGTTCATGGATCTGAGTTCCGTTAAGGGCTTCATGGCCCTGGCGATGACCCAGGCGCCGGACGTTCCCGAGTTCGTCAGGGACTGGATGACCAAGGTGGAATCTGTCGGACTTGGGCTCAGGATACAGCCCGAAGGGATTCTTATCACCGCCGGCGCCTTCGGGGACTTCGGAGAAGTTGAGGAGACGGAAAGGTCGCTGCCCGTTCCGCGGGACTGCCTGGCCTTCATCGGGGGAGGTGAGAGGGAGATTTCGCTTCACGAAAAGACGGAGCTGGCCCGGATGCTCGTTACTGCGCTCTCCATGCACCCGGATGCGGCGGAGTTCATCGAGGCCGTCGGTGAGGAGAACCTGATCAGTCTCATCCTGAGCATCGGCCAAAGATCCTTCCTCTTCGTCTATGATGCTGGATGGATGCCCGGCGTTACCCTCGGCCTGGAGCTCGCTGATCCCGAGCTATTCAAGCTCATCTACGACGAGAAGCTCCGGCCGCTTCTGGAATCGGCCATCAATGAGGAGTTGAGTGTCGCCCTCCTGGAGCGCCGCGTCAGGGGCGACGTGGAGATGGACGTGCTTACCCTGAGTGGACCGCTGATTCTGCCGGTGACACCCGCGTTAGTCTTCTACGGCGACTACCTCATCCTCACCACCGATGCGAAGATGGTTGACGAGATACGGGACGTGGATCTGGGGAGGGCTCAAGGGGTTTACGCCAACGAGGACTACCTCCTGGTTGAGAAACAGTTGGCCGGCTATCACGTGGGCGGCTTCGCCAGCGCGGATGAGCTTGTCAAGCTCCTGGCCATGACGCCGGGTTTGGAGCTGCCGGAGGCGGTTGGGCTTCTGGGCGGTTACTTTCAGCTGGTCTCGGTGGGTGGCGGTTTGAAGGACGGCCTCGCCGAGGGGGTCCTCTTGGTTTCCACCCGCACCTACTCCCCGGACTCGACGATTCCCCAGAGCGAGATTTCCACGGGACTCCCCTGGTGGTTGTGGCTCGTTATCGGTTTGGGCGCCCTTCTCATCGTGATCCTGCTCGTCGTTCTTCTTGGCAGAAGACGGCGAGAGGTGTAGCTTACCCGGGGGCGGGTGATTGCCACCGCCCCGTCTTGCGGTTATGGATGGATCAGCCCTGCGTCTGATACTCCGGGAGGGTCGCAACCCTCTGGCCGACCTTCCCGACGATGTGCTGGACAAGCTTGCCAGCGCTGCGCTGACGAGGAAGCTCGCCAAGGGGGAGGCGCTCTTCACCGAAGGCGAGGTGGCCGAGTGGACCTTTATTCTCGTCGGTGGCGGTATCCGCCTCGTCCGCACCGATCATCACGGCCGGGAGCAGGTGCTTCACTCGGTGCGCCGGGGAGAGAGCTTCGCCGAGGCCGCCTTTTTCGGCGAGGGGACCTATCCGGCGACGGCGCTGGCCTCGACCCCATCTCGGGTGTTGGGCTTCTCCCGGAAGAAGATGCTGGGGATCATCGCCGAGCATCCCCAGGCGGCTCTTTCGATCATCGCCTCCCTCTCCCGCTGGCTGCGCAGACTGGCCGGCACCGTGGAGGACTTGGCCCTAAAATCCGCCGATGCGCGGCTGGCCGATTATCTTCTGACCCTCGCCGGCGGTGAGCCCGAAGCGGGATCGGCAGTGGTGCTGCCGACGAGCAAGACCGAGCTGGCCGCGCGGCTGAGCGTGGTTCCCGAAACCCTCTCCCGGACGCTGAAGAGGATGAGTGATGAAGGTCTGATCGAGGTTGACGGTCGCCGGATCGTCCTTATACGTCCAGAAGAGATCGTAGACCTCGCCGAGTCCTGAAATATCTTTCTCCTTCTACCAAGGGGCCGGTAACACCGGCCTTCGTTTTAACTTTTGGATTATCACCCACCAATGAACCATTGTGTCAGTGCTGTGGCGGTTAGTAGGGCGGGGTCTCAAGCACCCCGCACAAAAACAATGCCCGCCGATTTAATCATGCGGTTCCCGAAGTTCCGCAACGGCGAAGCCGTAACAGCGACCCTACATCGTCCCACCGCCAGCGTAAACATGACCGCCATTCATCTGTCAACCACCGCGAAAACACACCGTTGTTAAACCTTAACAAACAGCTAATCCCCTGTATTTACTTGATGTGGATCAAGGTTAGGGTGGGGTTGGCCGGTTAGGATACCCCTCGGAAGGTGAGTCAACCGTCCCGGAACGGGACACGGAGAGAGGGGTTGGAATGATCCGCAAGCTGATCGAGATAGACGAGGCAAAGTGCGACGGTTGCGGGCTGTGCGTCGATGCCTGCCATGAGGGGGCCATTCAGCTCATCGAGGGGAAGGCCCGTCTGGTGAGCGAGATATACTGCGACGGCCTCGGCGATTGCATCGGCGAGTGCCCGCAGGGAGCGATTACATCGCGAGAGCGGGATGCCGCGGAGTACGACCCGGTGGCGACAGTTGAGCACCTAAAGGAGATCGATCGCGATCCTTCCAAGGCGCACGGAGCCGCTCACGGCGAGGAGGAATCCACCCTGCCCTGCGGTTGTCCGGGAAGCGCCAGCCGGTCACTCGTCGAGGACGAGGAAGAGGTTGCCGCTCCATCCGATACGGGGGATGATCGTAGACCGGAGCTGCGGCATTGGCCGATTCAATTGACCCTGGTTCCAGCGGGCGCTCCCTATCTGCGCGGCGCCGACATCGCCCTCATCGCCGACTGCGTTCCCTTCGCCTACCCCGAGGCCCACCGGGACATCATCCGAAATCGGGCTATTCTGGTGGCCTGTCCGAAACTCGATGATATCGAGGCTCATACAGCGAAACTTGTCCAGATTCTCAGTTCCGCCCACCCGCGGAGCCTGACGGTCTACCGCCTGGAGGTCCCCTGCTGCGGCGGGCTGGTCGCGGCGGCCAGGAGGGCGGTGGCCCAGGCGGGTGTACCGGTGCCGGTATCCGAGGTGGTGATCGGCGTGCGGGGAGAGGTGCGCGTGTAAGACCTGCTTTTTTTGAATCAAACGCCGCTGGAGAGGCGGCGTTTTTTCAATTGCTCCAAACATCTTCGCTTCATGCTAAAATCCATTCGCGAAATAAATCCTTTCACAAATATCTATTACTCGGCGGGTATATGCGGATCGCCCTCCTCTCCAGCGCTGCCAACCTCCACACCCGCCGCTGGGTCGAGTTCTTCACCGGACGGGGTCACGAGCTTCATCTGATTAGCATCCAGCAGGGAGACGAGCTCGGCGAGAATCAATACGCCCTTAGTAATGGAGACGGCATTAACCAATTGAAGGTTTTCGGCTCCGCCGGCAAAGCCCGCCGCATCATCCGCGACATTGACCCCGAGGTCGTCCTCGGCCAGTACCTCCCGAGCCACGGCCTTCTCGCCGCCCTGGTGAATCGGCATCCGCTGGTGGTAGTGGCCTGGAGCCCGGACATCCCCTACGCCACCGATAGGCACCCCTACGACCGGTGGCGTGTTCGCTTTATCCTGGGCAGGGCCGATCTTGTGCTCGTTTGCGGACGACACCTGATCCCTCACGCCGTGCGCCTGGGGATCGATCCCCGCCGGGCGGCCTCGACCTACGTGGGAGTGAACTCGCTCAAATTCAAGCCGGGGGATGACGATGCGCGTGATTCCTCCCTGATCTTCACCAACCGTGAACACAAGAATATCCTTCATGTGGACACGCTGATCCGCGCCTTGCCCGCCGTCGCCGGGTCGTTTCCCGGGATACGCGTGGTAATCGCCAACAACGGCCCGCTCCGGCGTTCGTTGGAAACGTTGGCGGTCGGTCTCGGGGTGCGGGATAGGTGCGAATTCGTCGGCCGATCGAACCCGCCGGAGACGGCGGAGCACCTCGGGCGCTCGTTGATTTATGTCTCCTGCTCCGAGGTGGACGGGATGTCCATCTCACTGCTCGAGGCCCTGGCTTGCGGTGCCTACCCCGTTATCAGCGACATAGCCGCCAACCGGGAGCTGACCGATCTGGGGGCCCGCGCCGATCTCTTCCCGGTGGGCGACCCCTCCGCCCTGGCGGGCCGTCTGATCGAATGCCTGGGGGATCGATCACGAATTAATGAGGGACGGTTGGTTAATTACGAGATCTTCGACCGGTTCGGCAGGCTGAAAGATAACCTGGCCCTGGTGGAAAGGCGCCTGCTGGCCCTGGTTGATGGTGAGCAATTTGTCGGTGAAGGGTGGAGGCCAGGACCGGTATGAAACGGCTTCTCATAATCGCGTACTACTATCCGCCGCTGGGGATGGGCGGTGTGAAAGAACCGCTACCCTACGTGAAGTACATGGTGAAATACGGCTGGCGGCCCGAGGTGCTCACCGTCAAGCCCATCCTCTACTACGGCTACGACGTAGAGCTTGAACGCGACTTCGCCCGGTTCACCGAAGTTCACCGAGCGGGTTCGGTGGACCCGGCCCGCCTGCTGTGGCTTTTCGGGGTGAGGAAGGCGGGGTTCGGCTCCGGCGGTTTCCGCCATGGCGGCGTTCTCTCACGTTTCCAGCACGCTTTGCTCAAACCGGACCCGAAGGTTCTTTCGATCCCGTTCTTCTATCGTCTGGGCAGGCGCTTGGGAAGCGGCGGTCGCTTCGATGCCCTTCTGGTGATCGCGCCCCCCTTCAGTCACCTGCGGCTGGCCGACCGGTTGGCCCGGAGCCTGCACGTCCCCTGGGTGGCCTATCTGGTCGACCGCTGGGTGGGCGGTTGGGTGGCCAAGACCACGGGATTTTCTGCCCGGCCGGTCGCGCTTCGCGGTGAACGAAGAGCCATGAAAAGAGCACGGGCTGTTCTCTGCGCCTCACCCATCGAAACCGAGGACCTTCAAGGGCGGTATCCCGGCGCGGCGGGGAAGATACTCTGGGCGCCGCTCAGCTATGACCCGGAACAAGACGCCGACCTCGGTCCCGTCCGGCGCGATCCTAAATGCTTCCTGGTTTCCATGATCGGTACACACCGGGACGATGAGGGGCTCCCGGCGGTCTGTCGCGCCCTGACCCGGATAGTCGGTGAAAGCCCCTCTCGCGAGATCGTCCTCCGACACGTTGGTTCAAGCGTCGGGAAATCCTTTTTAGAGGTTGCCGGTGAGAACGGAGCTGCCGGATTCACTTCGGCCTTGGGGCAGGTTCCCTATCGTGAGAGCCTGCGCCAGCAGCGTTTGGCCGACGTTCTCCTTCTCACTGTGGCTGACGACAACCCCCACGGGTTGCCCGGCCGCACCTCGGATTACATCGGCGCCGGACGACCGATCCTCCTCGTTTCCGGTAACCTGGCCGCCCGACGAACGCTGGAACGTTTTGAACTGGGTATGGCGTTCGACAACCACGATGAGGAGGGTATCCATCGTGCATTGAAGGATGCCCTCGCGGGGAGGGGTCCGTTGAGCCAACCGATTCCCGGGAAAGCCAGGCGCTTCTTCGCGGCGCCGACCAGGGCGAAGCAACTGGCTGAAATTCTCACCTTCTGTTGTGATCACCGTGCTCGCTGAACACCGGGTTTTATTGGTCAGCTACTTCTTCCCTCCACTTGGAGGTGGCGGGAGCCTGCGCGCCCTCAAGCTGGCGAAGTATCTACCCGCCAACCGTTGGGAGCCCGAGGTGCTCAGCGCGGACGATCCGCGGTATCACCTCCGTGATGATGGCGCCCTGGGGGAGGTGGACTGTCCAGTGCACCGAATCCCGGCCAGGCGCTACCCAAGCCTGGCCCGGCCGCTGGGCCTGGTCTCAGAGGGGAAAGAAGGGTCCCGGTCGCTCCCGAGCGGTATGACTCGGGGTGTGGGGTGGCGTGGCCGGCTGCGGAGTATCCTTTCCCGTCTTGGGGATCTGCCCGACCAGCAGGTGCGTTGGTCGCGTGTCGCGCGGTCCCGCGCCCTGAAACTGGCCCGGCAGGGGCGATACTCCGTCGTCTGGACGACCTCTCCGCCGGTCAGCGCCCATCTGGTCGGCCTGACCCTCAAGCTGGAGCTGGGCTTGACCTGGGTGGCCGATCTGCGCGATTCATGGACCGTGGGCCCCTTCTTCAACCCGGTTACCCGTTTCCACCGTTTCTTCCAGCGCCGGCTGGAAAAAGACGTGGTTGAAACGGCGGACGCCCTGGTCTGTGCAACGCCTCGGATGGGCGAGCTCTACCGCCGCGTCTATCCCGAGTTTGCCGACAGGGTAACGGTGATAACGAACGGCTACGATGAGGAGGACTTCACCAGTCTGGATGGTTTGACTCCGCACCGGGGGATCGTTATCGGTCACGCCGGGACCTTCTACGGGGCGCGTCGGCCCGACGCCTTCCTCGTCGCCCTCGAGACCGTCGCCGATGAGCGACCGGAGATGGATTTACGTTTCGTCGAAATGGGGACCTCGGGGCGGTCGGCTGAAGACACACTCGATCACTTTGCCCAACGCAGGCCAGATCTTATCTCACGCCTAGGGAATCTGCCCCACAGTCGGACCTTGGAGGAGTTGGCCCGCTGCCGGCTGCTGCTCCTGGTTATCGGGAACCAAAGGGGCGCTGAGACCGTACTCACCGGGAAGCTCTTCGAGTATCTCCGCCTGGGGAAGCCGATCCTGGCCTGCTGCCCGCCCGGCGACGCCGCCGATCTGCTCCGCTCCCTGTCCGCCGGTCGGGTTGCTGACCCCGATGACCCAAGGAAGATAGAAAGGGCTCTCCTCCACCTCATTGAAGAGCCAACCGGCCCGCCTTCCCGGAATAGTATCGAGGCCTACGAGCGGTCAAAACTGGCCGGGGAGATGGCCGCCCTCTTTGAAAAAGCCAGGGATTGAAAAAACACTTCGAAGCGATATACTGTCCAAATAGACTTTTTCCGAGGATGGACTTGAGGTATTTGGCCGCATCGTTGATGCTCGTTTCCACGATTTCCCTGGCAACCTCGCACCTGCCGGTCGTCACGGATGTCCAATCGATCGAGCAACTGGTCGATTCACTCAATGATGTATTGGCCGGCGCAGATGTCTTTATGCTGATCGAGCTGCACTGGATTCCGGCCTGGGATTACCTCTCCGAGGAGGAGGTTGCCGCGGCGCGGGAGGAGGCCGTGTCCTCGATTAGCGCCGAAGAGTTACGCGCCGCTCAGGCCACCGGGGACATGCCGCTGTCGATGCAACTCGTGGAGTTCACCAAAACCTCGGATGACAGGGGCGATGTAGTTCTGATACTCCATTTCGCGAAGACGAATCCGAGCGGGAAATCCGGGAAGCCGTGTGGCGCGAGGACGGCTGGAGGCTGTTGAGCGACCATATCTGATTTCATTTGCCCATGAAGAATTTACTCATAGTTCCGAGCTTGGTCGCCATTATCCTCTCGGGCTGCGCGGAGGAGCGGCCGGTGGATTTCGTTCCAGTCGAGGGGGAGCCCGATCAGGAGATCGAGACCTTCACCCTCCGCCAGAGCGTGAACGGCGAGCTCGCCTGGGAGCTGGTGGCCGAGCTGGCCTTCGTCTGGGACGACACCCACCAGGCCCTGGCGATGCATCCCACAGTGAATTTTTACGAAAACGGTGAGCACAGGGCCGTCCTGACCGCCGGCGAGGGCACGATCAACCTCATGACAAACGATATGGAGACCCGGGAAGAGGTGGTGGTCGTCTCCGATGAAGGCGCCACCCTCAGAACCGAGGTACTCGGTTGGGATAACCGCCGGCAGCGCCTATTCACAAATCTGGTTGTGACCTATGAGAAGGGCGGCACCGTTCTCACGGGCTCCGGTTTCGAGTCCGACTCCGATCTAACCGATTGGAAGATCCGCCATCCCCGGGGGATGGTCTCGCCCGAAGAGCTTGGCGGCGAGGTGTTTTAGCTAAAATCGGTATCGAGTGCATGGGAGGGGCTTCTCCGGTGCGGGAGCCCCTCTTTCCACAATTGACCGTGGGGTGGGCGTCACCTATAATAGCCTGAGAGAGCGTCAAAGCTGGATGGGGGGTTCTGTTGAAGCTTTTTGTTTGTATCGTTTTCTTTGTGTTGTCAACGGTTGCCACGGCCGGTGAAACCGACACGCGCTCAAGCGTGGGAGTCCAGGCCGAGGGCGAGGTTGTGAGTCGGTATTACGCTCCTCCAGACGCCGCCGGGGCCCAAGACGATCCCTTCGCCGGTCGTCTGCCGGTCCCGCCCGATTGCGAGGTCCTCTGGCAGTACCACATTGCCGACGGCGGTCCCCAGCGTAACTGCGTTTCCATCGGCTATGACGACCAGTACGTGTGGAGCGGCGGCTGGTACGGCGGCGGGAAGCTCTTCGACATGAACGGCGACGGCACCCCCCTCTGGGAGTTCGACCGGGAGCGTGGGTTCGGAGTGGCGGCGGCCGCGGACGCCGATATCTTCTACGGCGCCTGGTACGACGACCGCAACGGCGGCTTCGAGGTCTACAGGTTCCACGCCTCCTCCCCGACGCCTGATTGGGCCTGGAACGGCGGTGCGGCGGGTTACGCTCCTTACAGTGTCGACCGACCTGGGCGCATGGCCTGTTCCGATGACGGTTCCGTCCTGGCCGTCGGGGGCAACGACGGCGACTCCCTGGCGATCATGTTCTTCAGCGACGACTCACCAGAGCCGTTCTCGATTTACGAGGATGAGGATCTGGCCTACAGTCCCCGGCAGCTCCGCCTCACGGCCGACGGTTCCAAGTGCATCTTCCGGGCCCACGCAACCCTCTACCGGGTGGATGTTGCCACAACGGTGCTGGAGGACACCTATGATTTGAGCGCTTCCACGGACTGCTTCGGCGTCAGTCCCGATGGCTCGGTGGTGGTCTACGGCTTCGGCGGGATGAATGTCCTCGAATGGAACGGCGACCGTTACGAGCACCGCTGGTACTATTATCACCCCAGCTCCAACTACGCCGGTGTGGCCGACGTGGCTCACGACAACGAGGAGATCGTCGTGGTCTGGTACGCGACCAGCTACCTGCAGAACTGGGTCACCCGCTTCAATTTCTCCGACGGTCCGGAACCGGTCTGGGTCTACGAAACCAACCCGGGCGGCGGTGACTACCAGGACGTCCCCGTCTGGATCGAGCTCTCCGACGACGGTGAGTGGATTGCCGTGGGCTACTGGGGCGACCAGACCGACGCAAACCCGGAGGTTCAGATCCTCAAAGATTCCAAGCCCGACGGCCTCTGGTTCGGCATAGACACGCCGGGATCGGTCTTCGGGGTGGACCTCTCCCCCGCGGGTGAGTACGTGGTCAGCGCCGGCAAGGGTGTACACGCCAATCAAATGGGCTCCGGCGGCGACGTGTTCGCCGGGTACATCGACGCCGAGTCCGACCTCGAGGTGACCCTCTTCGAAGCCGAGCCGGTCGAGGAGGGGGTGCTGCTCCGCTGGTCCGCCGAAGACGCCGTTGGAGTGGAGATTTTCCGTGACAGATTCGCCGTTACGCAGGACGCACTCAAATCCCGGGGCATCTATTTGGATAAGGGGTTGGAAACGGGGAGTGCGTACAGTTATATGCTGCGTGCCTACGGTGAAGGGGGTGGGTACGTTGAGATTGGTCCAATCGAGGTGTCGTACACCCCGCACTGGGAGGGGTTGTGGCTTTCGGAACCCTACCCCAGTCCGGTAAGTGTCGCTGTCAATTTCGCCTATAATCTGCCGGAAGAGGGTCGTGTGGAGCTTTCAGTCTACGACCTCTCGGGACGCCGGGTGGCCACGCTGGTGAACGGCGAGCAGACCGCTGGGGGGCACACCGTCACCTGGAGCTGCGAACGGGCGGCTTCGGGCGTTTACCTATGCAGATTGACGGCGGGAGCCGAAAGCATCCTCAGGCGATTGGTGATCGCCCGTTAACCTACCTGCCGGGATTAGATAAGACGGCACGGAGCCTTCCGTTGGAGCATGCGCCGGTGAGGATAATTCGCTGGTTGTGTTAGATTCGCCGCGAATGCGTAAGGGATGTTCATGGTTGAGGAATTCAACCCTCTCGATCCAGCCACGGCGGCCTCCATCGGCGACCTCCGTCTGCGGGCGCGCCTGGTGGTGGAGGGCTTCCTGGCCGGTCTGCACCGTTCCCCTCTGCGCGGCGTGGCCCAGGAGTTCGTTGAGCACCGCCCATACCGGCCAGGCGACGAGCCCCGGCTGGTGGACTGGCGGGTCTGGGCCAAGACCGACCGGCTCTACGTCAAGAACTACGAGCAGGAGACCGATCTGCGCTGCTGGTTCGTGGTGGACACCTCGGCTTCGATGGGCTACGCTGGTGAGCGTTCGGG
>SDBS01001001.1_pt1 | contig 28537 bp, 26 predicted proteins | sample 2277091 | NCBI WGS metagenome assembly SDBS01 (sample SAMN10404972, study PRJNA504765) | marine sediment metagenome | isolation source: marine sediment core GS10_PC15, 163 cmbsf | place: Arctic Ocean: Southern Knipovich Ridge | collected 2010
TCTACTTAAAAAGGTTATCACAAGAGTAACGGAAAAAGAGATCAAGCAAGCCCTGGTAGTCATAGATAAAAATAAGTTTCGTATACGAAGAAGCTCCTAATCCTTTCATCCCGCCTTTTTGTTGTGCCCTCTACTCCTCTAATCCTGCTTTATTCTTTTGCTTCTTAATCCTCTAATCCTTTTAATCCTGTACTTTATTAAACTCCTCCTCCTCTCCAGACAACCTCAAATATCTTCACCAAAACAACAAAGTCCAGTCAGGGGAGAAGGCAGTGTCTTAGCCACTTTTTTTTGGTGAAAGTATTGCAGCACAAGGATATATTCATAGGAAAAGACAATTTCATTTGGCGGCGGGATATCGAGCAGTTCCGGCAGAACAGTACCCAGCACAATTCAAATCTGATGATTAAACTCTGGCACAATCTCTTTAATCTTTGTGGTCATTCCCTGGATATCCTCTTCGGCGGCTAGACTCTCTAGTTCTGTAACTCTCCCCCTCAATTCCCTTACATCCATCTGATTGGGTTTAATAAGCAATATCTTCCCATGCCAAGTAGTCTCAGTCCTCTCGTTTTTAGCTACAAGTTCTTCGCATAGCTTCTCTCCCGGGCGAAGGCAGGTTATCTCTATCTTGATATCCTTTTCTGGCTCAAAGCCAGAAAGTCTAATAAGGTCCCCGGCTAGATCAATTATCTTTATGGGGCTGCCCATGTCCAGGACGAAAATCTCTCCCCCCTTACCCATTGCACCAGCCTGAATCACCAACTGAGCTGCTTCAGAGGTAGTCATAAAGTAGCGGCTTATCTCGGGATGGGTTACCTTAACCGGCCCTCCTTTTTTGATTTGTTCCTTCAATAAGGGAATAAGGCTTCCTCTGCTCTCCAGAACATTACCAAATCTTACTGCGGAGAATCTGCATTTGCTCTCCCCGACTGTAGCCTGCAACAGCAGTTCGGTTACCCTTTTGGAAGCCCCCATAAAACTAGCAGGATTAACTGCCTTGTCAGTGGAGATAAGGACAAAGTGCTTCACGCCATACTCTTCAGCCGCCTCCATCAATATCCTACTTCCGGTGATATTGTTCTTTACCGCCTCACAAGGATTACCCTCCATTAAAGGAACGTGTTTGTGGGCAGCAGTATGAAAGATAACCTCAGGCTGATAACGACCTAAGATGGAGCGAGTTCTTTTCTCGTCTTTTATATTGCCAATCGCTGTAGCTACCTCTATAGAAGAATATTTCTCTCTGAGTTCCCTTTCAATATTATAGATACTAAACTCTCCCCGACCAAATAAAATGAGTAGCTGGGGGTTAAATCGGGTCAACTGTCTACAAAGTTCAGAGCCAATAGATCCGCCTGCCCCGGTAATCAGGATTCTCTTGCCCGAAACATAACGTGAAATGCGCTCTAAATCCAGTTTTACTACCTCTCGAGACAATAAATCTCTTGCTTCCACTTTTCTAATCTGGTTAAAGGAAACTTTCCCATCAACAACATCAGACAAAGAGGGAATAGTCTTGTAGGGAAGATTAGTCCTACTACAAACCTCAATAATCCTTCGCATTTCTTCCCTTGTTGCCGAAGAGATGGCAATGACTATTTCATCTGCATATTTCTCCTTAACTATCCTGGAAAGTGCATTAACGGGTCCCAGGATTCTTACCCCATGGATATCTCTGTTTATCTTTTTCACGTTATCATCAACAAAACCCACCACCTTGTATCCACCCTGAGGATGCCTTTGAATCTCTCTCAGCATCATCTCCCCGGCATCTCCTGCCCCCACCAAGACAACCCGTTTATGACTAGATAGGCCCGAAGTTAAAGCTGGCAAAATCTTTTTATAAACCCTTATTCCCAGTCTGCTAGCCCCCACCCCGAAGAACAACAACAGAGGATGGATCATAAATACCGAGCGAGGAAAATCGCGCAAACCCAGAACAAAGACCATTCCTACCACAACTCCAAGGGCACCCAGCGTTATTGCCTTAAGTATTCTCATTAGCTCATTGATGCTGGCATAACGCCAAAGCCCTTTATACAGACCACACAAAAGAAAACTTATGAAATAGACTACAACTACTAAAGGCAGAGATTGCTTAAAGATGGGAAAATACTGGGGAAAGAGAAAACTTTCATCCAGAAAGCGAATCCAGAAGGCTAGATAAAAGGTAAAGACAACGATAACCAAGTCTGAAAAGACAACAACACCTCTTCTCCGTCTTTTGAATACTCTAGTAAAATTCAACTAATTTTCCCCTCGCTTTCTTTCAATCTCTTCGACTAGATAAGTCATTAAATCACATTTATCGAGCATGAGCGACAGCAAACAAAACTCTATACTGAGAGTTAGGAGAACTAGAAGAGATAGGTATAGGTGGTTGATACTTAACCATCCCATCTTCAACCTCTCCCGGTATTACTAGCAACTTACCAAAGAAAATTCTTTTGAGAATTTCCTTCCCCTCCATAGTTTTAGGGATTAGACCGAAAGCAACTGCTCTTCTTCTTATGTTGGATATGAGTTTCTGCTTGATTGACCCTGTATCCACAGGACAGTCTCCAAAAAGCTCAGCGTCAAAATGATGTTGCTTCAACAGAGCAAGTAGTTCCAGGCAGGAAAAATACTTAAAGCTGAAAGGGCTCTCAGAGAAACCAGGGCAATCTTTATTAGCCGTGCAAATAATAAGTACCCCTTTTTTTTTCAGAACACGACGACATTCTGCAAGGAACCTCTCTGGATGGGCAAGATAATAAATGGCTTCATACAGTATAATCACATCAAAGGAAGTATCTTTAAACGGCAATTTATGAGCATCAAAACGATAGAGCTGAATATTATTCCTTTTTTTGTAACACTCTTGAGCGAAACTCAGAATATTTTCATCAATATCCCCGCCGACCACCCTTTTTGCTCTTCGGGCTATATATCCTAATCCTATACCTGAGCCACATGCTGCCTCTAAAACATACTTCCCCTGACAAAACTGAGAGGCAAAATGATAGCGTCCATAGAGTCTTGTCAATTGTTCTTTTGAAGCCCTCCTCCCCGGAAGTTCCGTAACGCTCGTATAATGGCTTTCCATCTAAATATCCTGGCTATGGCTACGATGACTTTCCATAGAAATTGTGGATTGTCTCAATTACATACTTAACCTGGTCGTCACTTAACTCTGGTATATTTGGGATAGAAATAACTTCCCTGGCAAAGTGTTCTGTGTTGGGAAGATGAAAATGAGAGAGCCCCAGGGCTTTTTGATGATGTAGAGGTGTTGGATTGGATATTATGACCTCAATTCCGTTGTTCCTGAGATATTCAGCCAGTTTATCCCTTTCAGGCACCCTTAGAACATAATTTTGATATACATCAAAATAATTCTTATCTGAATCAGGAGAAGGAGGAAGTTTTATCTGGCTGATATCCCTTAATCCCTTATGATAAGCTTTGGCAATTTCTCTTCTTCTTTCAATCCATCCCGGTAAGTATTTGAACTTTACATTTAAAATCGCTGCTTGCAGATTATCTAAACGGCCTGTAAAACCATAACAAACTATATCGGTCTTAGTTTTTTGTCCATGACTTCTTAAAAGTCGAACGCTCTCAAATATCCTTTTATCATTAGTAGTCACTAACCCCCCATCGCCATAACTCCCCAAAATCTTGGCCGGATAGAAGCTGAAACAACTAGCAAGACCAAAAGACCCTACCATGCTATCTTTATATCTGGCACCCAAAGCCTGGGCACTATCCTCAATAACAACTAAATCATGCCTCTTGGCTATCTGCAGCAACTTTTCCATATTGCAAGAACGCCCATTTAGATGAACAGGTATAATCGCTTTTGTCTTAGAAGTAATTGCTTCTTCAACCTTATCCATATCCATTGTAAAATCTTCCTTAACATCAACTAAGATAGGAATTGCCTGGCAGTGCACAATAGATGCTATTGAAGCCACAAAAGTATGAGAAACGGTTACAACCTCATCTCCTGACTCTATCCCTGCTGCTTTTAGAGAAAAAATTAAGGCATCAGCCCCGCTGCTTACACCTATGGCATATTTCACCCCCAGGAAATTGGCCACAGAATTCTCAAACTCTTCTACATCAGAACGCAAGATTAAATCTCCCTTCTGAAGACACCTCTCCATGGCTGAATCAATTTCTTCTTTTAGATTCTTGTATTGAAGCGGGTAATTTACAAAAGGTACTTTATAACTCATATCCTCCTCCTACGAATTCACGACTTCCTGCCAACCTCACCAATAATCCCTCCAGAATTATACATCTTCTTTGCTTCTGAAATAATATCTCTTTCTGTAGGATAATATCTTTTCTCTAAAGCTGAACTTGCTGGTGCAGGTGTATCCGGAAGTGTTATCCTGGCAATAGGATTCTTTAAATATTCAAAAGCCTTTTCTCCCACCAAGGCACTAATCTCAGCCGCCACGCCACAAGTTCTCCATCCTCCATCCACCACAATCACTCGCCCTGTCTTTTTAACTGAGCGACATATTGAGTCCTCATCAAGAGGTTTAAGCGTCCTTAAATCAATAACTTCAGCATCTATACCTTCTCTATTTAGTGCTTTCGCTGCTTCGATTGCCTTAACTGACATGTACGAACTGGCCACAATAGTAATATCTTTGCCTTTTTTTCTGACAATAGCTTCTCCTATAGGCACAGAATACAAATCTTCCGGAACATCTCCCTTTTCCTGATACAACCATCTATCATCTATATATAAAACTGGATTGGCATCTTTCAAGGAACTTATCAGTAGGCCCTTTGCATCATAAGGTGTGGATGGCATAACTATCTTTAATCCAGGAATATGCATAAATATCGCCTGAAGTGCCTGGGAATGCTGTGCTGCCTGTTCTCCCCCTCTATTAATAATGGCCCAAATAACTAACGGCATGGTCGTCTTTCCCCCAAACATAAAATGCCAGTTGGCTATATGATTAGCAATCTGGTCCATTGCATAATACATAAAATCCATCCTGGGATGCATCAGTATCGGCTTGATTCCTACCAAACTTGAACCAGCAGCAATCCCGGTAATACTATTTTCAGCAACAGGCGTATCAATAACTCTTCTATCGCCAAATTTATCAATAAGACCAACCGTAGTAGTTCCCGCGTACCAGGGGCTGATAACACCTTGACCAATTAAGATAACCCTTTTATCCTCCTCCATCAACTGATGAAGAGCTTCTCTAATGGCATCTGCGTAACTAATCTTCCTCATCATTTAAATACATCCTTTAGCTCCGCTTCATCAGGATAGGGACTCTCTTGAGCATAATTGACTGCTTCTTTTATCTTTCTATTGAGTTTTTTAAAAATCCTCTCCTTGACTACATTATCCAATATCTTCTCTTCTAATAACAGATTCTCAAATTTTTTGATAGGACAATTCCTTACCCAGAAATACACCTCCTCCTTACTTCTTATCGGTTTATCTAAATCCCAATTTGGACCTACATGGCCTCGCCAGCGATAAGTCAGTGCCTCAATGAATGTTGGACCCTCCCCTTTCCTGGCATACTCTACAGCCTTTTTGGCTGCATTGAACACTTCAATAACATTATACCCATTTATCTTGAAAGAAGGTATTCCAAATAACTTACCTATTTTATATAAGTCAGGCACTGACTGGATCTTTGAAATATGCAGATGAGTAGAGTAGAAATTATTCTCGCAGATAAAAACTACCGGCAGTTTCTTAAGTGAGGCAAAATTAAGAGATTCATACAAACTCCCCTCATTGGTCGCCCCATCACCAAAAAATACCACTGAAACACTCTTTTCCCCCTGCAAAGAAAAACCCAGGGCTGTGCCTACTGCTAAGGGAATAGTCCCACCTACTATAGCAGAACTACCCGGCAGTCCTACCTCAGGTGAAGCAATATGCATTGAACCGCCCCTACCCCTGGAACAACCTGTACTCTTACCATAAATCTCTGCCATAAGTTTTTCTAAATCGCCCCCTTTGGCTAGGTAATGCCCGTGCGAGCGGTGAGTGCTAAATACATGGTCATTCTTATCTAGGTTTGAACACACACCAACGGCGACTGCTTCTTGACCTATATATAGATGGCAGGGAGTTTTTATCTCTCCACCAGAGACCAATTTTCCCAGGCTTTCCTCAACCAATCTAATCTTGACCATTGTTTCATACATTAAGATCAAAGCCTCAGGAGAAATATCCTCTAAAGAACTCCTATCAATTGGCCGAGCGCACTCTTTTACGATACTCATATTTCTACTTTTCCTTTCTTCAGGACAGTCCTCAAGGTCAATAAAATTATTTTCAAATCCATCAATAAAGAGTGCTCTTTCACATATTTCAGTTGAAGTTGTATCTTTTTTGGTCTAATTTTTTCCATATAGGTTTTTTCTGCGTCAGAGCTTCCTGCCAGAATCGCACCTTCATCAGGATTCCATAAAGAAGCCCAATCGGTTATACCTGGCTTAATGGTTAAAATTTTCTTTTCCTTTTCAGTAAACATATTCACATAAACCGGTACTTCAGGTCTTGGCCCGACGAAACTCATCTCACCTTTGAGAATATTAATAAGTTGCGGTAATTCATCAAGTTTGTATTTTCGCAAGAGACTACCGACTTCTGTAATCCTGGGATCATCGTCTGCGGTAGAAGGTCCCCCAATCCTATCAGCATTAACAACCATGGTCCTGAATTTAAACATCCTTAAAGGTTTTCCCAACTTGCCCACGCGTGCTCCTTGATAAAACACAGGTTCTTTATCTTCCAATTTTATTAACAGAGCAATTATCAAAAATAGAGGGCTCACAAGTACAAGCCCAATAAGGGAAAAAACAATGTCAAGCAAGTGCTTTAACATAACTATTCAGCTCCAGAGAGTATTGTTCTCAAACTTTTCCAAAAATCCTTAGAAAACATACATTTTACCAATCCTAATACGGAACCTAAGCCATAGCTAAAATGAAAAATAGTAAATGCAGCGGGCATTACAAATAACAGTCTTAGATCTTTTTCTTTGGTAGCTATGCGAGAGGAAGAATAAAGATTCACTATACCATATAAAAGAACGATAGCCAGAAATACCCACCAAAAAAAGCCCGATAATAGAAATAGTATTAACGAACCAAGTAAACTCAAAACGAATATGAGAGGAACGAGATGCCTTAAAGAAACAGGCACTATATTTGTATATTTGAAAGGGAGAATTGCCCATACTCCATTCATAAAAGTATGTCTAGCAAACGACCCTAAACCTGAGAGGACATAATAATCACTCATAATTTCCGGGACTAACAGAATTTTCAATCCCGCCTTTTTCATTCTCAGACTAAACTCCATATCCTGACCTCTAACAAGCTTCTCATTAAAAAGACCGATTTTTCCGAATACTTCTTTTTTATAACAAACGCCAAATGCTGTGTCAACTAATTGAGGGCTGGCAGCACCAGTTTTATGAGCAGAACTCCCTACACCAAAAGGGTGAGATATAGCCGTACATATCGATTTGCCTATCAAGCCACCAGTCCTGGGAATTGGCTTTATGATTCCCCCCACCGCCTCTACATGGAATTCTTCTATGTATTTTACGCATTTCAAAACATATCCTTTTTCATACTCATTGTGAGCGCTCATCCATATAATTAATTCTCCCTTTGCATCTTTAATTCCTGAATTTAGAGCGCAAGGAGTAATTTTTCCAGGGTTGTTCAAAATTCTCAGAAAAGAACATTTTCTCGCATATCCCTGTAGAATTCTTCTTGTTCTATCTTCACTCATCCCATCCACAACCAGAACCTCAAGTTTATCTTTAGGATAAATATTTGCAACAATCGAATCAAGACACCTGCTAATAAACTTCTCTTCATTGCGACAAGGGACGATAACAGAAACTAAAGGTAAATTATTTTTCACAAAGTTCTTCATATAGCTCTCAAATTTGACTGCTATTTTGGTAGATTTTCGCCCTTTATGGCCTTGAGCAACCGTACTGTGCTAGTAGATGCATTGAATTCTTCTACCACTCGATGGTAGCCCTTTGTTCCAATCTCATATCGTAATTCCCGGTCGTTCAAGAGAATTTCAATACCGTTAGCCAACTGTCCTGGATTCTTCTCCTCTACTACAATTCCCGCACCATCGGAGAGTAACTCTAATATACCGCCGGTATTAGTTGATATGGTTGGAATTTTATGAGCCATGGCTTCCATAAGAGAAACGGGAATACCTTCATGTTCGCCCTTACCAGTATTGATACTGGACAAAATAACCGTATCCACCTTTCCATTTCTGTACATTTCTATAAGTCTTTCATGGAATATAGCTCCAGGCATTTTTATGTAGTTGGTTAAAGATTTTTTCTTAATAAGGTTTTTCAGTTTAGCTCTCAGTGGTCCTTCTCCAAAAAAGATACACTGAAAGTTTTTGACATCGTGCTTAATCAAAATTAAACAGGCTTCTACTAGATACTTGTGACCCTTCACTTGCAAAAGATTAGCGGGAGTGACTATGGTAAAAACTTTTTCACTCCCTAAAAAGTGCCCAGTACTAGTTGGAATTTCTACTCCCATATGAATGACCTTTATTTTTTCTTTATGCTCTTCACCAACAATCTCAGACAGCTCCTTTTTTCCATGTCCTGAAATACATCTTACAAACTCAGCGGATTTCACTTTTTCTTTAAGCAGATTATTTTCTTTTATGTCCCAACGATGTAAAGTAAGGCTCCAGGGAAGGCCCGTCATTTGAGAAACAATATAAGCCATAGTTGATGTAGTTGAGCCCCAATGAGCATGAATATGTGCTATATTCTCTTTTCTAATTACTCCTGCAACAAAAATCCCTTTTGGAAGTACTACCAAATTCTTGATAACAACTAGAGGATTTCGAAAGCAGGCGACGATAGCTACTAATATTTTCCAAAGAACAATTGTAGTTAACAATGCCCTGCAAAAACAGAGAACCATTCCAATATTTATCAAGGGCAACCAAATAGTATTTTCTAAAAGTTCTTTACCCCCTTCGTGAAAAACTACCTTGGAGGGACTACGAGGGATAATTAACAAATTAACCCCTTGACGCCTCACTTCAAGCATCTCCTCTAAAATAAACGCCTCTCCTCTGCCAAAAGGCACTTGTGCTGTAATATAACAAATTTTCATTTTGAAGTTATCTTTCATTGAGTCTCTTTTTGCCTATTACTAATGGACGACTATATCCACTAGGAGCAACTATTTCAACTGCTGAAAAACCATTAGAATCTAACAGTTTTGTGGCATACTCAACGGATGCTCTTACATACATATCATCGTCAGACCGACCAATATCTCTTCTGATGTTGCATTGAACTACAAAAGTGCCTGTCATATCTCTTATATATCGAACCAAATTTGTTACGGATTTATCATCGAGGTAGTACAAAGAACATAGTGCTACAACCATATCGAAACACCCTAAATTCATTGTCGGAATTTCTGCCATATCCATCTGAATATATTCAAAACTATATGACGTATTATCTGCCCACTCAAATACTTCCTTAAAGAAATCTCCCTGAGCAATATATTCGCCGTTTGTTTCCACTCCTATCACTTCCTCGGCTCCGTTACGCAGCATTTGAATCTCATTAAACGCACTATTAACCCCTAACGACAAGATACGCTTTCCTGTAAGTGGTAACAAAGAATTCTTGAGGACAAAATGCCAACGCCCATAACCAACATTCACATCCCAAATTTTGCCGGCCTTAAGACCGTAGCCGAAATAAACAGGAGCGTATAGCTTATCAATACAAGGAATATCTTTGTTCTTAATCCTTTTTTTTATTCTTTTATAGGTAAGTTTCTCTGCCTCAAAAAAGAAATTGAATTTTTCTATATCACGGTCACGCATTACGCTAAACACCTTTCTGTCAAGGCCAGAATAATTTACAGTACTGTCGAAATCAACTAGAAAGGGCTTTTGGGATTTTCTTTCAATTATTATGTTTCCATATTTGATATCATATAATTCAAAACCCGCTTTATGAATTTTTTTGAACTCAATAAATAAATCCTCTATGAATTGTGAATCCACTGCATCGAATAAAACACGCCTACCTTCCTGAACATACTTTAACCATCTCTCTTCTTTGGATAAAGACATAAGTTCAGAGTTTTTCTGAATATCGCGGTCACGCACTAAAGCACCTTTTTGAGCCAACTGTTCCCGGAGATTAGTTCCTGCAATACACGAAGATACTATTGACAAATCATCAAAGTCAACATCCAGTATTGCAGGTACATTACAACCAGTTAAAGCCAGATTATGCATTGCGCAAAGTTCATTTAAAAAGGCTATTTTATTGCCATTATACTGTTTCCTGATTGCCACTATTTCGTTAAACACAATCACCTTCATCACAAATCGGCTCTTTCTTAGAAACTTCTCTTTTGATATAGTGGGCACACTATCAATTGGTCCGAAATATGAAAAGAATAAACCGTCTTGATCTACATCAGCTATCACCAATTCGGATTGATTTTGCAAAGATTGCTTGACCTTGCTTAATCCTTCTTTGTTTAACCCAAACTCATCTATACGTAACCTATATCCCTTTTGACCATTTGCTAATATATTCTTTTTTTGCGATCGCCAATAGGCAATTTCTCTGTTTATATTCCATTTCTGGCAGAAACCTTTGGCTCTTCTATAAAAGAGAGCATATGTCGGCACTACGTTCATGAGCACAGGCGAAATGAAATAAATACCTGACAAATGCACAAAATAATTAATCCCGAGTTTTCTGGCAAAAAGAACAAACTTCTTTATTTTCTTCAATTGTCTGCGCATAGTTAATAAATAACCCATAATCGATTTTCAATTTCCAATAACTTTACATCGTTCTCTAGTATTGAAATCTTAATAATCCTTTTTATGTTTTATCTTCTTTTCTCGCATGGATAATCCAAAGACCAATGCTGCCTTCTGGCTGGTTTTCAATTCTATAACTAAAACCTGCCTTCTTCAATCTTTCTTCCATAATTGAAAGAGGAAAGCCAATTTTGTGAACTTCCATTTCTATTGCCCTTATTCCTCTCAATTCTTCTGATTCCATGGTCCATTCGTAACCCTCACAATCGACTTTAAGGAAATCACAGCCACCACATATATTTTTGATCTCACTTAATGTTTTGGTCTTAACGATTCTATGTTTACCTGACCATTCTATCCTTTGCGTTTTTCCATCCCCTAACGCCATATCTAAAACGTCTATATTTTTTCTGTTATTAAGAAATATATTCTCCCTGAGTATGCCTGAGGTTAAAGGTTCAACTGCATAAACATATTTAGCCTTCTTTGATGCTGGGATGCTAAAGCCACCAATACCGGCACCTATATCAATAACAATATCACTCTTATTTATGTCATCAAAAATATAATCTTTTTGTGCTTGTGTTGCAGTATTTATCAGTCTAGACATATAAAATTTATTCTTGTTCTTTGTAACAATATAATCAATTTCTCCTAATTCAACAACAATTTTATTCTCATCGGAAAACTGTCTGTTGATAACCTCGCGAAAAGATCTTGTTCTAATAAAAATTTTGATTGAAGTTTTCATAAAGCACCAAAGGCTCTTTATTTTGCTTGTTGTGGATTTCATTTTCCCATTTTTTGATTTATTCATTTTTGTTTGTTCAGGATTGCTGCGAATTTACTTGCCATTTGTCGATAGTCATATCTATTGATCTTTCCTCTATCCCCCTTGTAGGCTATTCTGCCGTACTGCCCGTATTCCAAGTATTTCTTCCTAAGGCTATTCTTGATATCTTCAACTGTTTTGCAATAAGCACCGGCTTTAGTTCCATCAAGTAATTTTTCGACTACATCATTGCCTGACCCGCCGACAACGAGCAAAGGTCTTTGGGCTGCCAAATATTCAAAAACCTTCAAAGGATACCAGCCCTTCACGGATGGATCATTCCAGTAAAATAAAAGTAATAACTGCGACTCCCGTTGTTTTTCAAAAGAAGTTTTTCTAGACACCAAGCCGCATTGCTTGACAATATCAGATAATCCATATACTTTAATTTCTCTCCTTAATAATTCATTCTCAGAACCGTAAAATCTAACTTCAATATCTTTCCTATTTATGCCTCGCTCAGAGATTAAATCTTTTAAAGCAGCAAAAAAAGTCGCAGAATCTTGTTTTCCCGTATAAATTTGACCAGTATAGGTAATAGTAAATTTTGATGTCAAGTCAACCTGTCCTCTATTTACCTCAGCCGGATCAAAGCCATTAGTAATTAAATGTACAAAATCTCTGTTATGTAGAGCCTTCAGTTGTTCCGCCCAGATAGGAGAAACAGTAATTAGGGCATCTGCTTTTCTTAGAGTTCTCAGTTCTAATCTTCTTTCAAAAAATCTTCTTATTTTTCCAAAACGGTAATTATGATTTTGAGTCCAGAGATCCCGAAGATCAGCAATCCAGAAAGCTCTATATTTATCTTTCAGCTTCTTAGCAATAATATGGCTTGTAACCGGCGATGAACTGCTAATTATTGCATCTATTTTAGCTTTCCGGAATAATTCATTAGCAGCCTTTAAGGCAGAAGATTCCCAATTCTTGTGTTCGTCCGGATAGGCAACGACACCTCTCGCAGAAGTAGTTAGTCTATTACTGAAGGACTTCTTGTCCTCACGGGCTGTAAAAGGAATTCCTATCTGCTCTTGAAAGCCTTTGTCGGAATTGAGGTGTAACCTCTTTTTCCACGAGGCAACAATGTCAGGAAAGGGAGTTTGGATAACTTGAAATTTCTGATCTAATGCTTCTGGTAGAGTACCTGTAATAATAGTGGCTTGCCAACCGAATTCTGGAAAATACTTGGCCAATCCCGGAATTCGAGGGGAAGCGTGGAATAAATCCGCAATAATTAAGACTTTCTTCATAGAATAACCTCAATAATATAACCTAGCTTATCCCAATTTCTTGTCGGCCATAAATCCCTAGGAATTTTTGTCAGACGGATCTGATTTCTTGGAACAAATTGCTCTATTAAATCCACATAGTCTCTTTTCCAACAACCAAAATGATAGACTCCTAAGCCATTTGAGTCTTCACTTTGACGTTCACAATGCCATTCTACCAGAATTAATGCCTTGCGAGTAATCCGAATCATATCCTCTATCGTCTTTTTGATTTTATCGGGACCGATATATATTAATACAGCATCTGTGAATACAATATCAAAATTCTTATCCCAAAATTGATCAAGTTCATCTGCTTTACCGACTAATAACTTAACATTTGAAATATCTTGTTGAGTAAACCACTTATTTCCCTCTTGAATAGATAATGGATTGACATCAATCCCTATTAGCTTACTCTTTGGAAATTGTCTGGCTAGCAAATAAAGGTTTGGCCCATAGTCGCAACCTACTTCTAATGCATCAGAAATGGGCTGAAATGCACTAATTTTTTCAAGTAGAAGTTGACGACTAGGGTGATTTAGATTGCTAAATCCTTTTTTGACTTCATTAAGATTCCGTTTGGCCCACCTTTTTTCTTCAATCTTCGTTCCCAATATACTAGCCCTCAGACTGAGCAGTTTCCAATAAGAACTCTGTACAAAATGATGAAGCGATGGATAATGTTTTAGAAATGACAGTAGTCTAGCTCTCATACTTACGATAGGTGATTGCATCTTTATTTTTTATCTTTTTGTACCCAAAATTTCCGCATTATCACAATAAATATAATCATCAGTGCTATTAAACAAAACTTTGCAGCTTTTATTAGTGATTCGATGACATATTTTCCTTGTGTGGACAAAGATATCTGCTCATAACTTACCATGATCTCTTCAGCAGTCAGAGCACGGTTGTATATCTTCGCTTCATCAATGATACCGTTAAAGTACCCATAACCTGCTACTCCTCCAATCTGCAAACTGGAAGAACCGCTTACTGATGATGGAATAGCTGTTACAGAGCCATTGCTGAGCTTACCATCTATATAGCAATCCAAATTTACACCCTCCTTCACGTAGACTATGTGAGTCCAATAACCTTTCCGCATTGCTCCATTTTTACTATAACGATAATTACCCCAACCCCCAAAAAACATTATCGCCCTATCAAGATATCCTCCACCAACTCCAATTATGTATTCTCTAGCGCCTCCTTTGGCAAGGACATACCGACCCTCCTTTAGATTGTTTGGATTTATGAGTAGTTCTATACTGAAAGCCCTCTCGTTAAAGCTTAAATCCGGATTATTACCACAATTAACATTGTCATCAACACCGTCAAAACTTAAAGCAAAACCACTCTTAACTTCTACCCATTTAGCACCGTAAATCTTTCCGTCATTTCCATTGCCACTCTTATCTTTTGCCACTTGTCCAAATCCCTCATTAAAATCCCAATAGGCTACCAGACCAGCCTCCCCCTTTGCCGAAGAAGCAAAAAGAGGAGACAAAAAAAAGAGAAAGATAACTAAGAAAAATATCCCAAAATTCTCAACTTTTGTCATTTTGATAATCCCTTTGTCTTCACAATGCCAAACGGTATTAAAAATGCAATTACTGTTAGTATGAGTCCCAAATAAACATCTAATGGGTAGTATTTAAAATTCACAGTATGTTCCCCCGGTGGTACCTTCACACTCATGAATCCACCATATGCTCTGTATACTTCTATCTCGGAAGAACTAATATATGCTTTCCAATTCGGCCTATATAGATAACTTAGTACCATATATTTCTCTTCTGGAGAACTTGTGTTTATTTCAATTGAGTTGAATGTTTCTTTTCTTATTTCCGCTCTGCTCTCTAAACCAGAAAAAGTATCCCCTAACTCGTTACTAAACAATTTCTCCTCATCAATAGGGTCTTTTTCAAGATAAACAATATTGTCATTCCAAGGATACTCCCTGTCTTCATAAATAACTCTCAAGGACTCTGTTAATGTCACCCTCTCATAATTATCCACAAGAAAGACAATTCCAGTGGGGTCAACTAGCTCATATACAAACATAGGTCCTCCTTCTGAATATCGACCAAGGCGACCCCTAGGACCCTCTTCAGATACACATTTTCCTCTATAAATTAGATCTGGGCTATTTATCTCTTCATCCGCGCTTATAACCCATTTCACTCCCATTAGCTTCATAGTTTCAATATTATGGGCGATTTCTCTACTTAGGGGGGGCATAATATTCGACCGTTGGAATGCTTCTCTTCCAACTACAAATGTCCCACGCATCAGACCGGTATAAGGATGAACAAATTCTTTGTAAGAGAACAACACTTTCTCACGTTCCATAACATGAAGTTCTGTCTCTGCGATTAACTTCCAATCTCTGCCGTCACTAGAAATGACTTTGCCTTTGCCAGCATACAATGTTCTATAGTTGATGTCATATCTATCAATTATCCCATCAATAAACACTTTTCTTTCCAGAAAGCTTTCCCATCGGTACGGATCTCTTGCAAGATGAGGCTGACGACCTCCCTGTCCCTGCGCGAACCATTCATTATAGACGGAAATGCTTAACAACGGAAGAACCATGGCCAGTATTATAAAAACTGGGTAAACAATCTTGCTCTTTGCATTTCTTCTATCCCAACCGCCGAAGAAAGTGCATGAGAACAAAAACGCAACAAATGATATATTGATCCAAGGAAGAAAGTGTAGTGCATTCCTATCAAAGGGAATGCTTATTCTATTGGAAGACCCAAACGGTTTGTCAATTTCGAGTGGACCTCTACTGAATAGTTCGAAATCTATCAATAGACAAGAAACAATTAGCAGTGCATATAGTCCCATTTTTACTTTGTTGTTTTTTGAATTGTTAAGGGCCGCAAAGCATATAAATCCTGCCAGCAAATTCACAAATGGTATGAGATTTATGTGATATCTAAAAGCGCCCCTCGCCCCTTCCGTCAGGCCCGGAAATACTCTCGAAACTATTGGACTATAGAAAATGACGCTCATAAAAAACATTGTTATACCAAGGAGAACTAATGTATATATTATTGAAACTTGTTTTTGATTTTCTTCGAATACAACATCTTTGAAAATAAAAGCAAGTATTATGACGATATAAAAAAACGCTGGGATATACAACAGAAGAGCCGAACCTTCGAAAGGCCTAAGCAAAGATCGGAAGCCATTAAGCTTTTGAAAAATGGAAAGAAAACCAACAGATAGTCCTGTATAGCCCCCGGTCAAAATATCTGCGGCCTTAAGAGAACTAATTGCCTCACCAATAGTATGCAGGTTACTATAGAGAGGAACAATATAAAACGAACTCGCTAGAACAAAGAGCAGAAGCAGAATAGATGTTCTTTTAAGGGAATTCAGGAAACCCAGGCGATAATAGCGATAGGCGATAAGAAAAGAATACAGGACAGTTACTACAGGAAAGATAAGAAGAGAGTGAATATCAGACGCACTGACAACTACTATAGAAAAAAGAACAAAAAACAAAAGTCGTTTAATTGTTTGACGTTCCAATATTTTATGAATTAAAACAAGAAAAAGAGGGATAGCATAAAAACTGTTGGCGGCATAATTATAGTATGACAAACTTATGACAAAAGGGATGCTTATATAAATGAGCCCTCCAAAGAAAGATATGAATTTGTTATTTGTGATCAACTTCAGAAATAGATAAGCACCTATTCCTGCCAATATTAAGAAAATCATTTGACTAAGCATAATGACTGTGCCTGGAGAAAACACCATAATCAGAAGATTGAAAATGCCCCAGAAGGAATGATGATCTCCGGCCAGGTTCCAGCCGAATCCTGTATAAGGAATAATGGAAGGCAACTCAAGGCTACTGATGGCTTGTTGCAGAGAGACTAGCATACCCGCAGTTCGCACATCCATCCACCAGTGGTCCCAACCGGGGTATCTTTCAAAGGAACGTAAATTTATTTGTATTGTAAAGAGAACGACATAAAAGAATATTAAGATAATATAAACAGCGTCTTTCTTAAAAAGTTTTCCCATGAGATTATTGGTTTTGTCTCCAATCATAATGTGCTTCTTTTTAGTCTAAAACAAATGTTTCTCTATTTTAGACTTATAAAAATAAGCCCTACCACAATGAGAATCATACCAACTACCTGGTAAATACTTATGGACTCCTTAAACAATAAATAAGAAGCTAAGAATATCAGCACGTAGGTTAACGACATAAAGGGATAGACTAGGGAAAGATTAAACTTCTGAATCACGAGGGTCCATGATAACGCACCGACTAAAACGAAAAAGGCAGCTGATATAAAATAAATATTGAAAAGATTATTTATGATAGCCAGAAATATTTGCTTAACGCTAAATTCCCTTGGATAGAGCAAAGACGATTGGCCATATTTCAAAACAATTTGCCCTACGACCATTGCAGAAATGGTAATCAGTACTAGCAAATACTTCATGTTTTACTTCCTAGCTACACAAATTATAGAGGCCCCAAAAGGAAAATTTAAGTTTATTAATAGTTTCTTTTCTAGTCTTAAGAGAGCTAAGAAAAAGTTATTAAGTAGAGGTAGTGTTTTCAATTCTAATAATTCCAATGGACAATATCTTCTCTTACAATCTCTGAAAATATTTAATCGTCTAACCAACCAAAGAATGGGAAATAGAAAGAACATATAAGATGAAACTTTCTCAATTTTGAAACCTGCTTTTTCTAGTTTCAAAGTAAGTCCCTTTTTCGCATATCTTCGCTCATGACCAGACATGACATCAAAATAACTCCAAAGATTGTTATTTGCCGGAACAGTAATGATTATTTTTCCGTTCTTCTTGCAAATTCGATAAATTTCATTCAATAAAGATTGGTCATCTTCTATATGTTCAAGTAAATCGAACGTACCTATAATATCATAACTCTCTTTCGGAAAAGGAGTGTTTAAGGCATCAAGCCGGTAAAGAGAAACATTCGCTCTTTTTTTGCAAAATCTCAAACCCTCCATCGAAATATCTGCTCCTTGGACATTTACACCTTTTCTATTTAGATATTCTAAAACAATCCCATTACCGCAACCGACCTCCAACATCCTGAGATTTTTTATTTTACCTTTCGCGCATCAATTTAACATTTGGTAAATTATTTCCTTTCTTCCTGTGTGCCAGAAATGCTTCTTTTCCACCTCGAACAAAAACTCAAACATTTCTGCCTTAAAACCACTACCCTTAGAATCTCTTTCAACGAAACAACATATATCGTCTATAGTTGGATAAGAAACATTACAACTCAGACAATCATATTTATTTTTTCCTGCCCGCAAGAAGTTTTTACACCGAGGGCAAATCAAACCTTTATTCACAACACCTCTTTTATAGTAACTATTATAGTAACTATATTTTTTTCACCGTCTGAATAATATAGTTAACCTTTATTCGCTAATTTAGGACATAGTGCAAGAGCTACGGTGCTATCATCTATAAGCGCTAACTTCTCGAGGTCAGCCCTAGACACGCTTATAGCTCAAGAGCGTTTCCCACCTCTTCAATAACATAATCTACCTCATCATCCGTCATCTTAGGATACATAGGAAGGGAGATTGTCCGATCTCCAATTTCCTCTGCTACTGGAAAATCTCCTCTTTTGTAGCCAAAGGTCTCACGATAATAGGTAAGAAGATGTACTGCCCGGAAGTTAACCGCTACTCCGATGTTCGCCTGCTGGAGCTTATGTAAAATCTTATCACGCTTTTCAGGAGCTACCCAGATAGTAAAAAGATGCCTTGCGTGCTTACTATTAGGTAAGGTTTCCGGAAAATCAATCCCTTCTATATTTAAAAAACCGTTTTCATACCTTCTGCAAATCGCCTCCCTACACACCAATCTTTTCTCGATTAACTCCAGTTGGTGTAGCAGAAGAGCGGCCTGAATGTCAGACATGTTGAATTTATACCCCAAGAGTTCCATGTCCCAGTGTTGGTATGTACCAGTGTATCTATCTATAGAAGACTTACTCATGCCATGTAATCGTAACTTATTCAGTCTTTCAGTAATTTTATGGCTTCCTGTTATGATTGCTCCCCCTTCTCCACAGGTGATGTTCTTAATAGCATAGAAACTAAAACAGGCAGTATCAGCTAATTGCCCTGGTCTTATTCCATCTCTCTTTCCTTCAATGCAGTGGGCAGAATCCTCAATTATAAATAATCCATACTTATCGGCTAGTTTCCGGATTGCCTTCATATCACACATCTGACCATAAAGATGCACCGGTATGATTGCCTTAGTATTTTTATTGATTGCCTTTTCTATGTTATCTATACAAATATTACCGGTCTCGGGCTCTACATCTACAAAGACCGGTTTGGCACCGGCATGTAATATTACATTAGGGGTTGAAATAAAAGTGATAGGGGTAGTAATCACTTCATCTCCAGTTCCAATACTTAGAGCCTTCAGTGATAAAAATAAGGCAGCAGTACAACTGGTTACCCCTACTGCATGGACAACTCCCAAATAGCTTGAGAAGGCCTCTTCAAATTGATTTGTAACTGGACCAGTAGTCAAGAATATCGATCTCAATACCTTAGAAACTGCTTCAATTTCATCTTTGCAAATATTATGTTTAAAAAATTCCACCTTCATAGCAAAATTCTCCCGTTATCTCCCTACCTTCAAAAAAGTCTTCCGTCTATCTTTAATGAGTTCAGGATGTTGTCGGCTTCAATAAGATATTTGTACCACCTAACGGTAACCGTTTTATCACTGGTGTCTACCTTGCCAGTCTTAAGCGCCTGATAAATCTCCTTAACACCCATCTCAGGCGTATATCTTGACTCATACCCTAACACATTTCTTATCTTTTCAAAAGAGACTCGGTAATTCCTTTTATCCGGGTCATCCGGTGCAATGTCCACGTCTATCCTGAATGGAAGATTTTCTTTTACCAGATAGGCCAGGCTGACAATCTGGTAATTTTGTTCGGAAGACCCTACATTAAGTACCTGACCCTCGATCTTGTCTTTTGGTGCTTCTATTACTTTGATAAATGCCTCTACCGTATCCCTTACATGCGCCAATGGCCGCCACTGTTTTCCGCCACCCATAACAAAAATTCTACCCTTTTTTACCGCATGAAGTGTCATGAGGTTTATTACCAGGTCAAACCGCATTCTGGGAGAAACACCATATACCGTGGCCTGCCTTAAGACAGTAGTAGTAAAATCTTCACCGAACATCGGTAAAATATCTCTCTCTGCTAGAAGATTTGCCTTGGCATACTCAGAAATGGGATTAGCTGGCGAATCCTCTGCGAGTATCTCATCTGCCCCATAACCATACACAGAGCAAGAAGAAGCTAATATATATCGTTTGACCCCAGATTCTTTAGCCAATTTGGCAATTCTCACCCTTCCCTTATGATTAATCTCCTCTGTAAGTCTAGGATTAATCGCACCTGATGGGTCATTAGAGAGAGCAGCAAGGTCAATAACTACATCAATATCCTTAATTACGTTAGCGGACACCCATCTGATATCGGCCTTTAACAACTGAAATTGGGGATGGTTAAGCACCTTTTCGCCTAATAAATTAACCTCAAAGAAGAATCGGTCCAGTCCAACTACCCAAAATCCTCTCTCTAAGAGGGTCTTAACCATAACCGAGCCAATGTAACCTCCAGCTCCGGTAACCAGTATTCTCTTCATCGATAAATCCCCCCTATAAGTGCTTGTGCATTACTAAAAAACAAGAAGAAGGCGTGAAACGGAGCTTTGAATAAGTTCTTAATGCAGGAATATTGTTAGCTTCAGTAACGATTTCAGCAAGATCAGCCTTCTCTTTCCAATATAGCAATCCATGTCGTACCATGCTTGTATGAATTCCTAGTTTTCGGTATCTTGGAGCAACGCCTAATAATACAAGATCCCCAATCTTTTTTTTGGAATATCTATCCAGTTTTCCATTCTTTTTCAGAGTAACAAATCCTACCACCTTGCCATCAGTTTCTGCAATCATAACTGCATCTGCAAAACCGAAGAACGAATTCCTTCCCCATTTTTCATGGAGGTCATCACAGCAAGAGTTGTCTAGCAGGGGATCGTTATGAAATTGGTCAAAATGTGTTTTAAAACATTCTCGACTCAATTTGGCTACTTTTCCAGCATCTGAAACATCCCCCATTCTTATATGGCAAGCATCATTTAATTGTGGAATTTTATACCTTGAAAAATCAAACCGATATTGCTGCTGACAACTCATAACATTGAAACCAGCATTTTCAAATATACGCACAATACCAATATCATTATGGTGAATTTTACAGATCACAAACTCTATGTGGTCCTTAATCAAGATATCCAGGAAATGTTTGAGACACTCAGAAAGATGAGTAATATGCTTTTTATCTGAAACACTAAATCCTTTTATAACAGCGGCTCTTTTTTTGAAAATTTGAGTATCAAATTCAAGAAATTCACCATAGATTGAAGTATCTTGAAAAGCAGATAAATACCTGCTCTTCTCAGCATCTTCTTGAATTCCCTTCTCTAGACTTTCTATGTCTATAAGATCTCTGTACGGGTTAAACAGACTACTATTGGTATACATCTACCCCTCTCGGAAAGTCTTGCTCTGTGACCTTTCTGAATGCCCCTGAAATTTCTAGTTTGAAACATAAGATACGCTTTTATGCCAATTGACAGCATGAGGTTCGGATATCTGATTTTCTTAGTCTATCCCAATTTCTCTTTTACAATGTACAGGGGCCTGTCTTGAGCCTCGGTATAGATTCTGCCAACGTATTCGCCTATGACTCCTAACAAGAATAATTGGATGCCTCCAATAAAAAGCACGGAGACAATGATAGATGCATAACCTAGAACTGGCATCCCAAAGAATAGCTTCTTAATGAGCATATAAATTCCTGCTATGAAACCAATTAGACTTGCAAAAAAACCAAAATATGTAGCTATTCTTAAAGGAAAATAAGAAAAAGACGTTACTCCATCCACAGCAAGTCTGATTGATTTGAATAAGCTATATTTTGTTCTCCCCCAATGCCTTGCATCCCGCTCTGTTTCCACTCCAATATGTGAAAACCCAGTCCAACTCATTAGGGCTATGATGAACCTAGATTTTTCTCTACAGCTCTTTAAGCCATCTACTGCCTGCCGGCTCATAATCCTAAAAATGCCAGAGTTAGGGTATGCCCTTACTTTAGTCAATGGCCTGAAGAACTTGTAAAAAAGCTTAGAGAGGAGCTTCTTAAAGACAGGATCCTTTCTTATCTTTCGGATGGCATATACGATATCATATCCCTGTCTGAATTTTTCACACAGCTTTGGAATTGCTTCAGGCGGATCTTGCAAATCCCCATCCATCAAAACCACCCCTTTCCCTTTAGAGCAATCGAGACCCGCTGTGATAGCTATATGATGCCCAAAATTTCTAGTAAATCTTATGACCTTAACTCGCCTGTCCTTTTGATGCAACTCCTTTTGAATTTCAAAAGACCTATCTGTACTTCCATCATCAACAAAAATAATCTCATATTTTCCATCTAGTTTCTCCATAACTGCGGTTAATCGCTTATATAACTTGTTTAAAACTTCTTCTTCATTTAAGATGGGGATAACCACAGAATATGCAATTTCATCAACCATTTAAACCCTCCGACTAAATCAGTTCGTTTTCAAATTTTTCATCACTTGGCGATTCCTAATTACTTTCTTATAAATCTCTTCCATTTTTTCCATTTCTACATAGTAATTATTTCTCTGCTCAATTATTTTTCTATTGGTCTTCCCAAATTTCATTCTTTCTTCATCATTTTTGAGTAAGCAAATAATCTTTTCTGCTAACACTTCTGGATTTTTTGTGGGAATAATAGACCCTCCTTGGCCATTCTTTATCCACAGTTTTATGTCACCGGTATCCGTGTTAATGACGGGAAGACCGCAGGCCATAGCTTCCGCTGTGCTTGCTGCAAGTCCACTTTCCGATAATGAAGTGGAAATATAAATATCTGCTGATTGTAGGCGAAGAATCATTTCATCTTGCGAAACCCGACCTACAAAATCTATTGCACTAGCTGCACCAAGAGACTTAGCCAAATTAATTAGGTATTCTTTTTGTGATCCATCTCCGATTATTATGAGTTTTGCATCGGAGACTTTTTGCAGGACCGCCGGAACTGCTCTAACCAATGTCTCTACATCATGAACGGGTGTCAAGAATCTAGTGCTTACAGCTATTTTTGAATCTGATAAGCACAACTTTTTCCTGATTTCTTCCTTTCCCCAAGACGGTTTGAACTTTTTAATATCTACTCCAAAAGTTATGAATCTTATTTTCTTGGGCGAGATACCCAGATTGGTTATTGCCTCTATTGTATTTTCTCCGTCACAGGTTATGATATCGGCTTTCCTTAAAGCAAATTTGGTAAAAAATCTTTCTGTTCTTGACTTTTGAATATCGATTAAAACATCACTTCCCCAGGGTGTCACTACGAAGGGATGAAACCCCGTAAACATAACCATCCATGCGTACCCGCCTGCAGAATGACTATGCAGAATATCTGGATTAATTTCCCTTATTAACTTTTTAAGACTAAGTATCATAGGAATTGTATTCATTATGCGAAGAGATAATCCAGAACCTGGTAATTTTTTTCTAACAAAATGAACCTGAATATTGTCGTAATGGCCAATCACACGGGAATTAAAAGTTACTACATGAACTTCATGACCCTTATCAATATAATATTTAGCCCAACGGAGAAGATGATGAGCGGCAGTATCTCCAAAAAAACAGATTTTCATCTTAATCTCTCGTGTTATTTAGTCGGGTACGAACAAAATCTAGTCTAAGAAAAGTCGTAAGAAGACTTTGATAGAGTTTCAAATCAGACTTTCTAATAAAAACCACATCTTTAATTCCATTGCCAGAAATTTTACAATAAATAATAAGACTGACAAGTAAAGCGCTTGTATAAGAAATGGTTGCTGCCCAAGCTGCCCCTAAAATTCCAAATCTGGGAATCCAAAGGATACTTAGTATCACATTTAGAAGAACGGAAGTTGCAACTACATAAGTATTCAATATTGGCTTTCCCCGACCTTTAAAATCATTTTCTAGAACTCTCCATCCACTGCTACCTATTACCCCTATTAGTAAAATTTGAAAAGGCTGAATTGACCCTAAATAAGCGTCTGAATAAAGCAAAATTATTAACCAGCGCGCACTGGCAAAAAGTACAATAGCTATCAATATAGCAAAGATTAAGGTACTTCGGAAAACAAGCGGAGTAAACTCCTTCAATCTCTTTGCATCTTTTTCTGAAGAAACTTTTGGGAAAAGCACTGTCCCCACGGCATCAGAAATAAGCCAAATCTTTTCTGATAAACCAACGCTAAGTGAATAAAAACCAACCATGGCAGGGTTCAAGAAAAGGTTAATCAAAGGCATAACTATTCGAGACTGAAAAAAATAGAGGATACTTCCTATGTAGAATTTTATTCCGTAGGAAACACTGTCCTTAAAATAATCTTTGTTGAATTTCAAAGAAATACCCTTCGTTTCTTTTCTTGTCATAAAAAACAATATCACGCATACAATAATAACCGACAAAAGTTCAGTAATTATTGCTGCTATAATCCCAAGATGGAATACCCAAAGAAGAATTCCAATAAAAATGAACGAGAGGAAAACTCGAGAAAAGAGAATAAAGTTATACTTTTTAATCTTTTGGAAACCCAATAGAATATTGAGTATGAAGCCTAAAAAGAGCCGACCCGGAATCAAGAACAAAGACAAAAACAGGTACTTTGTTGCTACGCCCGGAAGTAATGTATGGCTAAAGAAAGAAACGACTATCAAGCCAATTAGAATGGCAAGGATAGTAGCTAAACCAGCATATATAATATTATTACCAAAAACTTCTTTTGAAGAGTATTTCCTTTTGCCAAGATAGAAGACTGTTGCTTGACCAATGCCAATATTGGTGAAATATACCAGAAATGCAGGCAACAATGCGACCAGTGAATAAATACCTTTTTTTTCAGGACCTAAAATTCGAGCAACTATTACTGAAGCTCCCATGCTGAAAGCGAAAATCAAAATCTGCGTACCAATGGTAATTAATGTGTTTTTAGTGAATCTACCTATCATTATTGTTAACCTCTTGTATAGTTCAATGGGACCTATAAATTTATCTATCAAAGCAAATAGATTTGCTAGGAAGTCTCCTCGACCATCTTATGTCTGCTCAACTGCACCAGTAACCCACCCGGCATGATTAATAGATAAAACAGCATAATATCTACCATATTGATGACAGGAAGCCACAAGAATGCGAAAAAAAGGGATAATAAAAGTATGATTCGATTTGGATTCTTTTTCTGAATAAGAATCTTATGAGCAACGAACAGAAAATTCATCCCCAAAAGTAGCATACCCACCCAACCAGTATCGACAAGCAGGGCGGTAAATCCTTCTGTTCCCTCGTCATCCTTTACCTTTGCTGCGAGTTGTGGTAAACCATGGTCTTCATATAATCTTTTTAAATACGGACTTATCACAATACCGTGAGTTCGAAAACCATAACCAAATAGAAAAGTTTTCCAATTCTCGGCTACGCTGATAAATCCGACCTGCAAATGAACTTTCCTATCTATATCAGTTCTTGATGACACATCCCAGAAACGAATACTTTGCGCACTTCTTGACAGCTCCCCAAGAAAACTATTTGCTCTTCTAGTCAATTCCCCTCTATTGCCAGTTCCAAAATATAGACCGAAAACTAACAGAAAGCAAAGGAGAAGCAAAAGAACTTTACGAAGTCCCAGTTTGAAGAGTGCGATAAAAAGAAAGGCAAATATGACAAGCCAAGAGGTGCGCGAATAATAATAAAAAGCTGCCAAAATTCCTGCGATTAAAGTAGCCCAACCAACCAAACGATACTTATAGTCTCTGTCCCCAAAAAGAAAAATAGCAGAAGGTATGGCAATGACCAGAGGGAATAAGGCATAAGCGGTGGTTGACCATTCTCCGGGCTGCACTTCAAATCTACTAATACCGCGTAGAGTCTCTGTAAGCAGCCCATGTAACAAGTATGAAATTAAATAAACTAATGCGCTACCAGAAACTATTAATGATACCTTTCTTCGGCTGGGAACAGGAAACCCTTTATTAGATACCATGAATGCAGTTATTCCCAGCATTCCGTAATAAACAACCCATCGAATTTTTCTCAAGCTTTCCAATACCATCAGTCCCTGCAGGCTTTGAACGATCATATAGCCAACCATAAGGAGGAAAACCCATTTATGGAATTGCTCCCAGATATTCTCTCGCTCCTTTCGAAGGTGAACCGCCCCCAATGAAAGAGCCAGAAAACCTCCGAAAAGAATACATGCAGTTAAATATTCGTCCAGAAAGGTATATTTTCCTCCCACCATTATACCCGCTGTCCCGACAGTGACAATGATCAATAATGGCCAAAATCTCTTAGGCTTTAGGGCTACAAGCCCTGTTAAAACAAACCCAATGGTTACATATAAAATAATAGCTGACATCGAATTAGTTACCTTGTCCTAATTCATGCTTCAAAACCTATCATTAAAACCCCAAGAAAAAAAATCGAGCACCGACGACACTGATTATACGTAAAACGTGAGAGGTTATTCTTCATTTCACTTCTCTCTCGTATAATATGTTTAGGTGCTAAATAAAACATTCTTTAATCATATCTACTATGTAAGTTGTCTCTTCTTCTGTTTGCAAGGGGTCTATAGGCAAAGATAGAACTTCTTTTTCAGCAAGCTCGGCATTTCTTAAGCTTCCACATATCTTTGTCCTTTCCTGAAAAAGCTTTTGCCTATGCAAAGAGATTGGGTAATATACCATTGACTGAATTTCTTTTTTCTTTAGATAAGCTTGCAATTCATCTCTTTCTTTAACTCTTATAGTGTACTGATGATAAACAGGAGTAATGGGTAAAGGGTTATGTGCAATGGGTAATATGATATCATTAATGCCTGAAAGATCATTATTATAAACTTGAGCAATTTTCCTTTTATTCTGGTTCCACTTATCTACATACTTTAGTTTTTTCAGCAATATGGATGCCTGCAATGTATCAAGTCGGCTATTGTGCCCAAGGATGTTAACATTGTATTTGTCTTTGCCGCCGTGTTTCCCTAACATATCCACTATTTCCGCTATGGTTTTATCTTTGGTGACTACCATCCCCCCATCTCCAAAACCGCCTAAACCCTTAGTGGGGAAAAAGCTTAAACATCCAGCAATTCCGAAATTTCCAAGTTTTTTGTCTTTCCATTTTCCTCCAAAAGCCTGAGCTACATCCTCAATTACATACACTCCAAATTCTTTGGCCGTTTGCATTATTTCATCCATATTGCAGGCCTGGCCATAAAGATGAACAGGAATTATAGCTTTAACCTTTGAGAAATTCTTGGAAAGATATTCCCTTATATTTTCTGGGTTGATATTATATGTATAGGGGTCTATATCTATAAAGACAGGGGTTGCTCCTGAAAGCAAAATGGTATCGGCGGTGGCTACAAAAGTGAAAGGTGTAGTGATAATCTCATCTTTAGCTCTAAAGTATTCCCTTCCACAAATCTTATAAGATAGAGCTTTTAAGGCTAAGAGCAAGGCATCTGTACCTGAAGCAACACCAACTGCATATTTTGTTCCTATATAAGAAGATATTCTTTCCTCAAACTGCTTAACCTGTCTTCCTAATATAAAATGCTGTTCACTAAAGACATCATCGAAAGCCTCATAAATTTCATCTTTTATAGAATTATGAAGTCTCTTAAGATTGAGAATCGGAACCTTCATTTTTGCCTCTTACCTCTCAAGTCTCACTTCCTTCTCGCCTATCATTTTATATTCTTTTCCGCAGACCTTACATTCAGCAAAATTATCCTTGAACTCCAGCTTTATTCCGCACTCGCACATCCAGCCTTTTATTCTCGCAGGATTACCATAAACAAGGGCATAATCGGGGATGTCTTTCGTTACTACTGTTCCTGCTCCAATAAAGGCATATCTTCCTACGGTGTTTCCGCAGATAATTGTAGTATTAGCACCTATGCTAGCTCCTTTTTTAACTAAAGTAGATTTAAGCTCACCCATTCGAGGAATAGCGCTTCTGGGATTTATCACATTGGTAAAAACCATTGATGGTCCACAAAAGACATCATCCTCTAGGGTTACTCCTTTATAAACGGAGACATTGTTTTGAATCTTAACCTTGTTTCCAATGGTTACTTCAGGTCCAATGACAACATTTTGGCCAATACGGCAGTCTCTTCCAATTTTTGAGCCCTTAAGGATGTGTGAGAAATGCCATATCTTTGTTCCCTTACCAATATGGCAGTCCTCATCAATTAAACTGGTTGGATGAATGTAAAAGCTCTTATTTTTTGAAGGGTTCAAATAGACCTTTCCACCTTTCTCCAGGGACTCCTGAGAGGCCTGGAGCACCCTCAAAACACGCAAGCCTTCCTGAGCATCAGTTTTAGGGGTAAGGCGCTTTTCAAT
>SDBS01001002.1_pt1 | contig 28522 bp, 22 predicted proteins | sample 2277091 | NCBI WGS metagenome assembly SDBS01 (sample SAMN10404972, study PRJNA504765) | marine sediment metagenome | isolation source: marine sediment core GS10_PC15, 163 cmbsf | place: Arctic Ocean: Southern Knipovich Ridge | collected 2010
TAAATTGTAGAGGTACACTCCGCTCGGTACGTCCGAGCAGGACCAGCTCACCTCGTGGCGTCCGGCGGTCTGTTCGGTATCCACCAGCGTCGCCACCCGGCGGCCCGAGAGGTCGTAGACCGCTAGCTCAACCGAACAGTTGTTCGGCAGCGTGTAGCTTATCGTTACAACGTCATGCGCCGGCGAGGGATACGGGGCGCTCAACGCCAAGACCAAACGCTCCGGCTCGATCCGTACCGCCTCCGACGGGCCGAAGAGGCTGACCGTCCCATCGGCCTCGGTCACCTCAAGCCAGTAGCGATACTCGACGCCGGCAGCAAGGGGCTGCACAAGGGGTTGAAACCCCTTGTCTAATATATCGAGGTAGCATGTTGCGGAGCCGGGGAGCGGATTGTCGTGAATCGCCACCGGCTCGCCATCCCCGACCGAGCGCAGGACGCGCAGGCTCACCGGTGTATCGCCGGTAATCGCCCAGCTAACCAGTACACCGCCGTCGTCTGAGGCGGTGAACATATCCACGTCCTCGACTCCCGAGTGGTCGGCCCACTCGATGGTGATATCCTCGAAGGTCGGCGATAGATCATTGTCGCTGCTGGCTTCCATTATCAGCCGGTATTGGAAGTAAGGCAGGTCATCGGCGATGTAATCACTGAGGTCGTCGCCCGAGTCAGCAACCTCCGTCCAGCTTCCCATGTCGCCGGGGTCGTCGGAGGCGCGGACCTCCACGTTCAGTTCGCTGTCGTCAGGCACATCGGCGGTCCAGGTGATGACACCCCACCAGGGCAGGTCCTCGGTGTCCAGAATCGAGGAGATCAGCTCACCCGAGGACATCTGAGCAAAGAGGTCCCACCAGCGCGATTCACCGGCGTCCCCGGCGCAACATATGACATCGTTCGTATCGTCGCCGTTCAGATCCTCGACGTAGACGAAGCAGGCCCCGTTGAAATTGGAGTTGAGCACGTGCTTGGTAAAGGTGGAACCGGTGCCGTCGACGTTCTCCCACCATGCCACCTCGTCCGCGCCGATGGCTGCGGAAACGATATCCATATCCGAGTCGCCGTCCATATCCGCGGCTTTGACCGATTCAGCCCCGCCGAGGCCGTCCTGCAGTATTTTTATCGTCCAGGCGCCGCCCACGCCGTCGTCGTTGGAGAACCACGCGATGCGATCCCTCGTGAAATCCGTCGCAACGACGTCGATATCGGTGTCCCCGTCGATGTCGGCCGCGCAGACCGAGCTGATCCCGCTTCCGGAGAAGAACGAGAAGACGGTGCGCTTGGTCCACGAGGTGCCCGCGCCGTCGTCGTTGGACCACCAAGCTATCGATCTGCCGCCGCCGGCGATCACGTCCAGGTCGGAATCACCGTCCACATCGGTGACGCAAACCGATTCAGCGCTCGTGAAACCGGTGGCGACGGTGTGCGACGTCCAGTTCCCGCCCGACCCGTCGTCGTTGGACCACCAGGTCACCGCTCCCGAGGAAGCCATGGTGGCAACGAGGTCTATGTCGTCATCCCCGTCGATATCGGCGGAGCAGATCGAGGTCGCGTCGCTCGCCGAGCCCACCGAGTGGTTCGTCCAGGTCAAACCATCCCCGTCGTTGGCCCGCCAGCCGACCGACCCGGACGTGGCGTAGAAAATATCGGTGTCCCCGTCGTCGTCCACGTCGGCTGGATCGAGGTATCGGGCGCCGGACCAGACCACTTGGTGGGACGACCAGCTCCCGCCTGAGCCGTCCATATTCTCGTACCAGCAGACCAGGCCGTAATCCTCGGTGCAGGACACCACGTCCACGTCGTTATCGCCGTCGATATCGGCGGCGATCACGCAGATGGGCTGCATCAATGCTTGTGTGATCAGGGTTTCTTGAGCCTGGATTCCCAGGGAAAGCTCACCGGGAATGCTAGACCAGTTGATGTCGGTGGCCGAATCGAAGGTGTCCTCCCAGTCGGTAACCGGGCCTTCTACGCCGTCGCCGCCGGCCCAGTCTGTCTGCTCCGCCGTCTCGGCGAAGGCGGCTGCGGCAATCAAAAATAACGCCGCTACAACGAGGTCGCGAAACATCTCCCCTCCTTTTAGATAAGAGTAAGTTATTAAAAACTCTCACCAAACATAATAGTCCTTAGTACCTACAGCGGTCAACAGCAATCGGTTAAGAAAGGGCCAGCGCGAACGCACGGCCAGCGGAATTGATAAAAGCAACACCAGAGCCTTATTCATCGCTCCTTCAACTTCATACCAGGCTTTCTTCACGTTTCTTCAAATACTAACAGAACGAACACTCATTCACAAAAAAGGCGGACCAATCGGCCCGCCTTAACCATACTTGTTTTCTTCCCGTTTACTGGCTGTAATCAAAGAAGCCCTTGCCGGACTTGCGCCCCAGGCGGCCGCCGGCGACCATCTTCCTGAGTAAGGGACAGGGGCGGTACTTCGAATCACCCAGGCCCTCGTGGAGGACCTCCATGATCGCCAAGCAGACGTCCAGGCCGATCAAATCAGCCAGGGCCAGAGGGCCCATGGGATGGTTCATCCCCAGCTTCATGACGCCGTCCACGGCCTCGGGGGTGGCCACGCCCTCCATCACCGCGTAGACCGCCTCGTTGATCATCGGCAACAGGATCCGGTTAGAGACGAAGCCGGGGAAATCGTTGACCTCAATGGGCTCCTTGCCCAGCTTCTTGGAGAGCTCGACGACGTGGGCCAAGGTCTCGTCGTTGGTCTCCAGGCCGCGGATGACCTCGACGAGCTTCATCACCGGCACCGGGTTCATGAAGTGCATGCCGATGAACCGCTCCGGGCGCTTGGTGAAACCGGCCAGCTCGGTGATGGGGATTGTCGAGGTGTTGGTGGCGAAGAGGGTCTCGGGTTTGCAGAGCTCCTCGAGTTTCCCCCAGACCTCCTTCTTGACGCAACGGTCCTCGAAGATGGCCTCGATGACAACGTCGGCGTCGGCGCAGTCCTTGAGGTCGGTCGAGGTTTTGATACGCCCCAGCGTGGCCTGTTTGTCGGCCTCGGTGATTCTCTCCTTCTTGATCATTCGGTCCAGGTTCTTGGTGATCCTGGCCATGGCCTTGGAGAGGTAATCTTGGCTCTGGTCCACCAAGACGACGTCATAACCGCTCTGGGCGCTGATATGGGCAATGCCGTTGCCCATCGTTCCGGCTCCGACGACGGCTATCTTCTTGATCTCCATGGGTTACTCCGATGGGTAAGGTTGGTTTAACCGCTGCCTTTGAACCCAGACTCCAGTATCCCACCCCTTCAGATGCCTCCGGAATCATCGTATTCAGAGATATAGCCGAAGAGGGGCTTGCCGTCTTTCGGCGAGACGGCGAGGAGTTTCTCGTTTGCGGTGCGCAGCCGGAAGGAGAGGACCTTCGCGACCCGCACGGTGATCTTCAGCGAGGCGATGGGATCGGTCTCCATCAACTTTAAGAAATCGTCACGCTCCAGGATCAGAAGCTCGGTATCAGTTCCGGCTATCACCGGGGCGGAGTGCGGCCCGCCATCGAAGAGGCTCATCTCGCCGAAGAAATCGCCGGGGCGCAGCACGGCCAGAATCAGGGAATCGGCGTCCTGCCGCTCCTTGATCACCTTGACCTCACCCCCGACTATCAGATAGAGCCCTTTGCCGGCCATGTTCTCCTCGACGATCCGTTGACCGGGAGTGTAGTGTTCACGCTGGAGGTGTTCGGCCAGGAAACGAAGCTCCGACTCCTCCATGGACTCGAAGAACTGGAACCTCTTCAGAGCATCTATGGCGTTCATGAATTCCCCCGTGATTTGAGCCCCAAAATCATAACAAAAAGAATGCCCTTTGACACCCCTTGACCTCCGCCCGGACAACGTCCTATCATCTCCCCCTGTTCAAAGTAGCTAAGCCGTTTTATGTTGCACCATTTACTCTACACCCTCATTAGTTTCCTCGCCCGGATCGCCTGCCACACGCTTCTCAGGCTCCGGGTGAAGGGGCGCCGGTTCATCCCGCCGAAGGGTCCCCTGATCGTCGCGCCGACCCACTCCAGCTTCGCCGACCCCGTAGTGTCAACGGTGGTGGTAACAAGGCACCTGACATTCATGGCGAAATCCTTCCTCTTCGAGCCGTTTTTCTTTGGCTGGCTGATCCGCACCCTGGGCGCCTTCCCTCTGGACACCGATGCCAGGGAGCTGGGCGCGATCCGGCTGTCCCTCAGGTTGCTCAAACAAAACAGGGCGGTGCTGATCTTCCCCGAGGGGACCCGGATCCGCCGGGACGGCCTCGGCAGGCCCAACACCGGCGTGGGTCTAATCGCCTGCAGGAGCGGTGCGCCGGTGTTACCCATCTACATCCACGGAAGCTACGACGCCATCGCCACCCTCTTCAAGGGAAAGATGCCCCGGGTACGCGCCTACATCGCTCCCCCGCTCAGGTTCGGTCCACCACCCCGCGGGAGCGATAAGCAGGCGTGGTATGGGAACGTGAGTGAAAAAATTATGCGCGAGATTGCCAGGATGCGAAACTGGTGCCTGCTCGAACTGGGCAGACCCTGCGAACCTTACGGGACTTACGTGACGGACGATAAACCTGACCGCCCGGCGCCCGGGGAGCGGTGGAGCATCAATTAGAGGGAGGGCTGCGTGCCACCTTGGCTTCAAACCGTGCTCATCTCCATGGCGCCCATCGTGGAGCTCCGCGGAGGGCTGCCCTGGGGCCTGGTCAACGGTCTTCCCTGGTGGCAAGCGTACGCCTTCGCCGTCATCGGCAACCTCCTCCCGATCATCCCCCTGTTACTCTGGCTGGACCCGGTGAGCGAATGGATGAGAAAGAAATGGGGATGGGCCGATCGCTTCTTTTCCTGGATATTCGCCCGGACCCGCCGCCGCGGGACCATCGTGGAGAAGTACGAAGCGCTGGGGCTTCTCTTATTCGTGGCCATCCCGCTGCCGGTAACCGGGGCCTGGACCGGCGCCGCCGCCGCCTTCATCTTCGGCATCCGCAACCGTTACGCCTTCCCGGCGGTCATCGGCGGGGTGCTCCTCGCCGGGATGATCGTCAGCCTGGCCTACTACGGCGTTATTGGCGCGGCCGATCTCTTTACCGGTGGCTACTGACCAGCCGGGGTTGAAAAAGTCGGCGTGAATCGGTAAAATACCCCCGCTCCTCGCAGAACATCTCTCGTGAATCAGAAGGGCGGATATTCGTAAATCTTTGCATCGGTCGGGGCGTAGCGCAGTCTGGTAGCGCACCTGGTTCGGGACTAGGGGGTCGGAGGTTCAAATCCTCTCGCCCCGACCATCTTTAGGTGAGGTTCTCACTTGCGGGGACCTCTATCTACTATGACGTTAAGCCCGGCGACTTCCCTCTGTCACCTTTTCTCAACGCTCTTTCAGTTATTTTGTAAACAGTACAGTCAGCGTACCTCTGAGATTTTTTCCTCACTCGATCATACCTGGAACCGGATACTGAAAAAGGCTTGAAAAATACTCTATAAGTAAGCTATACTAATTTACAGTATTACAATCTGGAGCATTCCATTTTAATCTATTCAATATTAAATTAAATAAGATCATACCTTTCAACACCATATAAGAAGATGTCCGCTAAAACCTCACCCCACGCAGCGATAGCCGTCCTCGCCCTCCTGGTCGAATCCCCGCGTTACGGCTACGAGATAGACTCAGAGATCAACAACCGCGGGATCAACCACTGGGGCAAGGTGGCCATCTCCTCCATCTACTACCTTCTCGGTAAGCTCGAGGAGAAGGGCTACGTTACCTTCGAGTACCACAAAGAGGGTAAGTACCCCACCCGCAAGGTCTACTCCATCACGTCTGAAGGTCAGAGCTTCCTCGAAGAACAGCTCTTCAACATGATCAGCACCCGGGGCGAAACGTTCAAGCCCAACATAATCGGCATCGCCTTCATCCACGCTCTACCAAAAGAAAAGGCTCTTGAAGCCCTTCAACTGCTGCAGCAGCGTATGGTGGAGATTGAGGAGCATTTCAAAGAGCACGTCCGGGATATCGCCGAGCGTTACCCCTTCCCCACCGCTCAGGCACTAATGAAACTGTGGGGCGAGAACATCGAGTACATGCATCTGTGGCTGAGAAAGCTCTACCGGGAGCTCGAGGCCTACTCCTGGAGTATGTGGGAGGAAGACGCCTCCCGAATCGGAATAATAACGGATCATCGCGGAGAGAAGAAGGATGTATAGACTAGTCTTGTTTCTACTGTTGACGGTTCCCCTTTTTGCGGAACCGACCGAACCGCTGACCGTCCTCGATATGGATGAGGCCGTCCGGCTGGCTCTGGAGAACAACCTCGACGTCCGCATCGCCGAGGCCGCCGAGAATGCCGCCGAAGCCGCCGATTGGTCGGCTATGAGCAACTTCTTCCCCCGCATCTCCGCGAGCGTCACCTACTTAAAGTTCTCAGGCGCCTACTCCCAATACGGGATTGGCGGATACACGGGCGGGAGCAGCGGCTACCCGTCCGCCGGTCCGGGCGATCCCTGGTGGGGGTCTGACGAGGGTCTTGACGGGCAGGGAGCACCGCAGGGAAACATTGAGTTCAACAACTACTCGACGACGATCAGCCTCACTCAGCCCATCTTCAACGGAGGAGCCATCTACTGGGGCAAAGTCCTGGCCTCGGTCGGGGAGGAAATGGCCGAGTTTCAGCTCATCGCCGCCCGCCAGGCCGCCATCCTTGCGGTGAAACAGACTTACCTCGATACCCTGCGTGCCCAAGAGCTCCTGGCCGTCCAGCGTACCAACGAGGAGAACCTGACCAAGCACGTCCGGACGATTCTTGCCAACCTCGACGTGGGGCTTGCCTCCCGTATTGATCTCCTCCGGGCCGAATCGGAACTGGCGGCGGCCGAGAAGACGGTCATCAGCGCCGAGAACATCGTCTGGCTCACCCGAGTAAACCTGTCCGACGTGATCGGCGTCGAGCTGGACCGCGAAATCAACCTCGCTCCCGTGGAGGTTGGCGAACCCTCAGAACCCGATTTCTCCCTGGAGGAGGCCCTCGAGCACGCCCGGTCTACCAACCCCGGTCTGTCGGCGGTGCACCGAAGCGAGCGACTGGCCAAAGCCCAGGTGGGTTTGGCGGCGAGCGCCTTCTGGCCCAAGGTCAATCTGCAGGCCGGGTATGGCTGGTCCCAGGGAGAAGACTTGGAGTTCTCCGACGACAACGACTACTGGTCTGTCGGCGTCTCTGCGAGTATTGATATCTTCACCTCCTCGCAGCGGGTGGCCGACATGGCTCAGGCCCGGGCCGAAGAACGCAAGACCCGCCTAGAGATACGGTTGACCGAACAGACGATCCTCACCGGCGTCGAGGCCGCCTACCTGGGACTCACCGAGCAGGTAGCCCAGATCGTAGTCTCGGGGAAGCAGCTCGAGGCCGCGAGCGAGGCCCTGGATCTCATGGAGCGGATGTACGCCCAGGGTCTGGTTTCCGATGTGGAGGCCGACTATCTGGAGATCAACCTGGCGTATCACCTGGCCAGACTGGGCAAGGTCAGCGCCCGCTACGACTATCTCGCGGCTCGGGAGAATCTGGCCTCGCTCATGGGCGAGATCGAACCGTGAGTTTTATTCAATGCTTTTTTAGATAACGTTCCCCGGAAGGAATACAGGATGCGTCATCAACTCACCATCGTTCTGGCACTCTCGCTGCTCATATTAGCCTGTGACAGGGAGGAGAGGGTGGTGCCGGAACAGAGTTACACCGTGTTGAGCGAGGTCGTCGTCACCTCCCACGAGATGATCGTACGGGACCTGGCCGGCGTCCTCCGCGGCGAGATGGAGGCCCTGGTCGCTCCGGAGATCGGCGGCCGGCTGCAGGATATCTACGTGGAGGTCGGCGAAGAGGTGGCAAAGGGCCAGGCGCTGGCCCGGATCGAAGGAACCGGTTACTGGCTCTCCTCGGAGGCGGCCAAGGGCCAGTTCGAGGGGGCCAAGCTCCAACTCAGGCAGGCCGAGGACAGTTACAACCGTTACCAACCGCTCTACGAATCCGGCTCGATCTCCGAGGCCCAGTGGGAGAGCATCGTCAACGCCTACGAGGGAGCGAAGATCAACTACGACGCCTCACGGGCCGGCTATTACGGAGCCGCCGACATTGCGAGCGAGACCACCATCCGGGCGCCAATCCCCGGCGTCGTCGCCATGCGTTACTCGGACATCGGCTCCATGGTGGGACCCCAGTTTCAGGTGTTCGAGATCGTCAAGACCGACCCGATGAAGGTGTCAATCGGCGTCAACGAGGAGGACATCGCTACGGTGATCGGGGGGAAGGAAGTCGAGGTCTCCGTGGACGCCTACCCCGAAGAAACCTTCATCGGAGTTGTTCACAGTATCGGTGTCAAGACCGATCCCCGCACCCACGCCTTCCCGGTGGAGATCTTTTTGGATAACCCCGATGGACGCCTGAGAAGCGGGATGGTGGCCCACGTCCGGCTGCCGATCCGGGATCTGGGCGAGGTGCTGACCATCCCTATCAACGCTGCGGTCAAGATCCAGGGGGTGGATTACATCTTCGTCGTGAGGGAGGTGGTCGAGGAGAAACCCGGTATGGGAGAGGACGGCCGACCGGGTCCGTCGGAAACGCAGACCCTACTACGGGTGGACAAACGGGCGGTGACCCTCGGTCCGGTGGCCGACCATCGCGTGGTGGTTATGGAGGGACTCGAACCGGGCGAGGAGATAGTCATCGAGGGCCAGCAGTTCCTGGAGGACGGAAGTCTGATTACCATCCCGGATCGGGATGGTAGTGCCGGCCCCGAACCGACATCGGGGGGGGTCGAGTAGTGAAGATCACCAAAATCTCCCTCAAACGGCCCCGGATCGTCTTTCTGGTGGTTCTTCTGGTCGCCCTGGCGGGTTTCTTCGCCCTCAGCTCGATCCCCAAGGAGGGGGACCCGGACATACAGATTCCCATGGCCTTCATCGTCACCTTCTATCCCGGCGCCGGTCCCGACGAGATGGAAATGCAGGTCGCCAATAAGATAGAAGACGCCATGGTGGACCTGCCCGACCTCAATTACACCTACTCTTCGATCTCCGAAGGACTCGTCTTCACCCAGGTCATCTTCACCTCTGACGCCGACCTCAATGACTCGATCAACAAGGTCAGGGAGCGGGTGGACAAGGTGACCCCCGATCTACCCGACGGCTGCATGACCCCTGAAGTCATCGAGTTCAGCATGAGCGACATACCCATAATGGTCCTCTCCGTTTCGGCGGAGATGGACCTGCTAACTCTACGGGAAATCGCCGAGGACTTGGCCGACGAGCTGAAGAAGGTGCCGGGGGTTTTGGACACTAGTGTCGTCGGGGGCGTGCAGCGCGAGATCCAGATTCGCCTCAAGCCAGCCAAGCTCACCGAGTTCCAGATCACCACCCAACAAATAATCGGGGCCATCCAGGCCCAACATCTTCAATTGCCCGCCGGGACGATCGAGGTCGGTCCCCAACGCTATCTGGTTCGCGCCATGGGCGAGTTTGAGGATACGTCGGAAATGGGAGCGATCATCGTCTCCAACACATTCGGGGCGCACGTCAAGCTCTCCGAAGTGGCCGACATCGTGGACGGTCCGGCCGACGCAAAATCGAATTCCCGCACCAACAGCCGGGAATCGGTGACGATCTCCATCAAGCGCCGTACCAATTCCAACGTCCTGGAGACCTCGACGGCGATCAAACAGATGCTCGGCATCCCCGATGAAGCCCTGGACGTTACCCTGGCCGATGGGCGGGAAGTGAAACTCAGTCCCTCCGAGGTGCGCAGCCTTTACTTCGCCACAAACGACAGCTTCATTCTTGAAATTCGCACAGACGACGGCGAGATGGTCTCGGTGACCCGGGGCGAGGTGGCCAACCAGATCGCCGAGGCCGGAATAGACCCAACCAAGGCGACGCAACTCCCGCCGGGGGTGACCCTGGACGTCATATCGGATCAGGCGGATGAAGTAGAGGAAAACCTCGACCAGATGAGCGAAAGCATTCTGTGGGGCGTGCTCATCGTTATTTTCGTCCTGTTCCTCTTCATGGGGCTGCGCACGGCTTTGATGGTCTCCACGGCCATCCCGCTCTCACTCATGATCGCCATCGCCGTCATCTATTTCACCGGCGGCACCCTCAACACCATGACCATCTCCGGTTTGATCCTGGTGGTCGGGATGCTTGTAGACAACGCCATCGTCGTCGTCCAGAACATCTACCGGCATATCGAAAAGGGGGAGGACCGGAAAACGGCGACCATAAACGCGACGGCCGAAATAGCCTATCCCGTCTTCACCTCCACCATGACCACCATCTTCGCCTTTACCCCCATACTGATGATGAGTGGGGTGATGGGCGATTACATGAGTTTCATCCCCATCGCCGTTTCCCTGGCCCTCTTTGCATCTCTGTTCGTGGGGCTGATCCTGGCCCCGCCAATTGCGGCCAATTTTATCAGGCTCAAGAAAACATTGGAGGATTGGGAACACGAAAAGACCGGACCCATCCGTCACCGGCTCAACCGTTTCCGAATCTGGCTCAACAACAAACTGAATCTGCGGCGTCTCGGCAACTGGTATGAGAAGATCGTCCGCGGGGCGCTCAGACACCGCAAGCTCGTTTTCGTCCTGACGATTCTCGCCTTCTTCGCCGCGATCGCCTTGCCAGCCATGGGCTTACTTAAGGTGGAGCTCTTCCCGCCGGTGGACGTGGACTCGATCATCGTTAACCTCGAGACCCCAATCGGAACGCCCCTGAATATCACCGACGCCAAGGTCAAACAACTGGAAGAGATCGTGCGGGACAATGTGCCGGAGATGGAACGCCTGGTGTCCATGAGCGGCGACAGCCCGGGCGGCGGTCATCGAGTCAACCTCGGCGGTTTCTTCGGCATCACCAACTCCCACGAGGGGGGCGTAATCATTGATCTAATCCCCGGCGAGGATCGCGAGCGCACCGCCCGTGAGATCCAGGAGAACCTGCGTCCCTACCTGACCCAGGTGGGTGGGGTGGACATCTACTTCGCCGAGTTCAGCGGTGGTCCGCCCATCGGCGCTCCCGTCAATATAAAGGTCTACGGCGATGATCTGAACGAGCAGCGCAGGATCGCCGATCAGCTGATCGCCCACCTGGAAACGATCCCCGGTGTCCGTGACCCCTACGACGACATCTCCCCAGGGACGCCGGAGATTCAGGCCGTCCTGCACCGCCAGGAAGCCAACCTCCTCGGTTTCACCTCCTACGACCTGGCGGTAAATCTCAGCTCCATGATCAACGGCGTCACGGCGGGGGTTTACCGCGAGGGCGACGAAGAATACGACATCATCGTCAAGATTCCAAAGGAAAGGCTCGACTCCCTCGGAGACTTGGAGAGCCTCTTCGTGAGCAATTTCCAGGGCAACCAAGCCATGGTCGGGGACATCGCCGGTATCGTGCAAAAGGAGGGCATCAGCTCGATCCGACATTACAACGGAGACCGGGCGGTAACCGTGGGGGCGGATCTCCTTCCAGGGTACAGCCCCGTCGAGATCACTGCATCGCTCAAGAGGCACGTGGAAGAGAGCATCGTCCTCCCAACGGGGTACAGGATAGATTACGAGGGCTCGTACAAGTTCATCGAGGAGAGCTTCTCGGATCTTGGCTCCGCCGCCTTGCTGGCGGTCCTCTTGATCTTCATCATCCTTACTCTTCAATTCGGCAGCTTCGCCCAACCGATTACGGTCATGTCCACTATCCTTCTGGCCTCGGTCGGCGCCATCGCCGGGCTGGCGATCACCGGGAGCACCTTCACCATCGTGGCCTTCATCGCGATTATCGGCCTGGCCGGCGTGGTGGTCAACGGCGCCATCGTGCTCGTTGACTTCATCAACCAGCGGCGGCGAGAGGGCATGCCCATGCGCGAGGCCATCGTTGACGCGGGGAAGGTACGCCTGACGCCGATCCTCTTAACCGCGATAACCACCATCGGCGCCATGTTCCCCCTTGCCCTATCCGATCCGCAATGGGCGCCCCTCGGATGGTCCTTCATCTTCGGCCTGGCCTTCTCCACCGTCCTCACCCTCGTCGTCGTGCCGACCATGTACTCCTGGCTGGAGGACGTTAAGGTTAAGATCAAGATGAAGCTTTTCAAGAACTACGTGCCTACCCAGGATGTTAGCGAATCGAATTAATGCCACTACTCGACGGGGCGGTGTGAAACCGCCCCTCGCTGTGTGAAAAAGACCCCCCCGAATATGGTACAATTGAACACGGTAAAGGGGGTGTTCCATGGGCGAACAGGGAACCTACTGCCCCAAATGCGGCAAATTCGGCGCCTCGGTGGAGATCGTCAGCGTCAACGACAAGATCAGTCAGGTCGTAACCAACTGTACGAAATGCGGAACCCGTTTCGAGTGGGCCAAGTTCCGACCCGGCCGCGCCGCCGAGGATCTCTTCCTGCGCCCCTGCCCCGTTTGCGGCGCCTCGAACCCCAACATCCGCGAGGCCGAGAACGAGAGGCTCAACGCCGTGGAATACACCTGCTCCAAGTGCAGTTTCCGCGTGGTCCTGGCCCGCAAGAAGAACAAGAGTTGAGAAACCCGCCGTAATAAAAAGGTCCCCCCGGGACCTTTTCTTTATGGGTCTGTATCGTTTCCCTCTCCCCTCCGGGGAGGAGCAGCCGCTCCGGGACCGAGGGGAAATGCGAAAACGGCTTCCCTCTCCCCGTGGAAGAGGGCTAGGGTAAGGGCTGCCATATTCCCCCTCTCCCTTCCAGATTGGAGCTGGGACTCACGGAGCGAGGGCGGGGGTACGGGTTGATAACGGGCGGACATGAAGGTCCGCCCCTACGTCATGTGTCTTGGTGTTGGTAAAAAGTAAGTCACCAACCCAAGAGCGCCAGTATTTATTAGTAAATCACGCCCAACTTGTCGAGCCTGTCTTTTGCAATATCGGCAAAGGGGCCGGTCGTCTGCACGCGTAGGGCTTGCGTATAGGCACCGGCGGCATCATCGTTCTTCCCCTGCTTTTCGTAGGCCAGCCCCAGGTGAATGTAGGATTCGATGCGCGCTGGGTCCTCCTCGATGGCGGTTCTGAAGGCCTCCTCCGCCTCCTGGATATCCCCCTGACCGTCGAGGGCCAAGCCCAGGCCGTCGTAAGCCCGGCCCAACTCTCCGCCCAGATGGACGGCCCACCGGAAGCTGTCCTCGGCGGATTCGTAATCCCCCAGGGCCAGCTGGACGTAGCCAAGGTTGGCGGGGATGACCGGGTCGGTCGGGTTGAGGTCGGACATCCGTCGGAGGTAGCCGTGTGCGTCAGACCAGCGCGCCACCGAAGTGGCCAGGGCCGCAGCGGCGTCCAGGGCGTCAAAGTGGGACGGATTTCGTTCGAGGGCCGCATCGTAGTACCTGGCCGCTTTATCAAGATCCCCCCGAGCCTCGAAGGTCAAGCCGATCCAGTAGAAGGGATCGGCCAGCTTGGGCAGCTCCAGCGCCGCCTCCTTGAACTTTGCCTCGGCCTTCTCGTACTCGCCGGCCTCGAAAAGCTCCCTGCCCTCCTCAAGATCCTTCTCGGCGGCCAGGGTCTTTACGAGATCAAACCCGACCAGGAAGGGAGCGGTAAAAACGAGGAGCAGAATCACTGCTACCGAATAACGTCCCATATCCATCTCACTCCCGTTCAAAGTACGTACACCCGATGCCTCGCGGCTCCTCGGGTACGGTCCATCCGTTCCTACTCAACGGTCAGTGTATCGAAGTAGATCTCACCGGCGTTGTGCTCCGCGGTGGGTAGTACCACGAGGTAGATGCGTGTCAGCGCCAGGGGGGGATGCCGGCGGGCCTTCTCGTCTCGCAGCCCAACCAGGTCGGATTGGTACAGCGCGCACAGGCGCCAGGAGTCCTCCCAGTCAACCCTGGGAGCCAGGTCCCCCACGAACTTCTCCCCAGTCGAGTCCACGAATTCGGCCCGAAGCCAGTGCCCGGAGCCGTCACCATACACCCAGAGTCCCAACCGGTCCCAGTTCAGGGGGAGGAGATGAGCCGTCATAGCGTAGGCGGCGGCCGTAACACCCCGCGCCCCAGAAAAGTCGTAGACGAGTTTGGCCGCGAAATCGCCGTCATGGCTGGGCTCGTCGTCGAAGCTGTGGGTGAGGTAGCCGTCCACCTCGGAGGGGTAACAGGCAAAGCACCAACCATCCATGTTCTCGAAGTCGGCGATCACCCGATCCGTGGTGGTGGTGACCTCCGGCGTCCCGATGATCTCGACGGCCCGGGGAGTGGCGGGGATCACGGGAGGCTCCGGCTCCTTCACGCAACCGGCGGTAGCCAGGAGGATGGATACAACCACGGCAACCACAGGTGGTCCAGGCTCCATCCGAGATGGCCAGCCATTCAGTTGCGCACGCCTTGTATCGCTCCGATTGAGCATGCAGACTCCGACCCACCGGTCAAGGTTACCCCATAACCCCGATTCCATCAAGAGGCTTGTCCACCTACTCCCCGGACGGATCGAAGCGCTCCGAGATACCCCGTATCTCCGATGAACGCTCGGCGGGGAGGACCATCAACGTATCCGGGGTGGCCACAACCACGGCGTCGGTTAGCCCGATGAGAGATATTCGCTGGGAGGATTCGTTGTAAACCAGGGTACGTTCGCAATCAACGAGGCAGGTCTCGGGGGCCCCTCCAACGTTGACGACGGTGTTCCCCGCCCCATCGGAGGGAAAAACTCGGTGCAGACTGGTCCAATGACCCAGATCTTCCCAGCCGAAATCCGCCGGAACAACGACCACGTTACCGGCCCGCTCCATCACCGCATAATCAATGGAGACTCGCTCGACCCGCGCGTAGGCGGTTCGTAAAGGTTCACCGCCCAGTGGTTTGTTCCCCAGACCCAGGAGCGGTTCCAGTGGTCCGTAGACCCCGGGGGCGTGCCGTGCGAGGGCCTCGAGGATGACGCTCACCCGCCAGATGAATACGCCTGAGTTCCAGTAGTAGCCCTCGGTCCGGAGGAAAAGTTCGGCCCTCGACCGGTCCGGTTTCTCGGTAAAACATTCGACAGGCAGATCCCCTCTCTCACCCGCCTCCGCCCCTTTCTCCACCCGGATATACCCGTACTGGGTCTCCGGACGAGTGGGCTTTATTCCCAGGACCACGAGGAGGTCTTCACGCCGGGCTATCTCGACGCCACGCCGTACAACTCGGGCAAAACGGGCGTCGTCCGATATGCGGTGATCGGTGGGCAGCATGACCAGCACCGGATCGCCGTATCGTCTGCCGGCCTCGATAGCCGCCAACTCCACGCAAGGGCCCGTGTTTGCGCCGATAGGTTCCAGCAGGAGGTTGTCCCCGGGCAGCTCGGGCACCTCGGCGGCCAGGATTTTCCCCTGATCCTCCCGGGTCACCAGCAAGACCCTCTCGACGTCCGTCAGGAGCAGTGCGCGGTTAAAGGTCGAGCGCAGGAGGCTCTCTTCGCCACCGAAGGAGAGGAGCTGCTTCGGTCGCCGGGGGCGGGAGAGAGGCCAGAATCGCCGGCCGCTTCCCCCGGCCATCAGGCCGACCACCGGTCTAGGTGAGGAGTTTGACACGTACCTTGGAAATGCGGCGGATCAATCCCGCCGAATCTCGGTATAACCGAGGAAGTCGGCGAGCCCGCCGGGTCCATTCAAGGGAATCCCGATCTCCACGAGCCAGCGGCCGTCGTCGAGCTGCTCGCGGATCAGGACGCGATACCCGGGGAGTTGGTCGGGGTTCAGCGTATCGGGGGTCACGTTGCCCATGTAGGCCACGGCCAAGGCGAGAGCCTGAACGGTGGCGGCGCGGATCGCTAGGAGCCGTCCCCGGGCCGTGAGCTCTTCACCGATCGGGGGCCGTCCCGCGGCGGATGCGACGAGGTAACCTCGTTCAAAATCGAAGCCCTCGCTGTCCACGGGAATGACCAGGGTGCCCCAGCCGGGAGAATCGGGACTCCACAGCTCGTCACGCTCCGAGATGTTCCAGCGGATCTGCTCCAGGTAGACTAGTTCGTCGGTGACAAAGGGGAGGCCGCCATCGGCGTAAACCAGGAGCCTGATCCTCCCCCCGTCGTCCACCGGACTCAGACCGCCGGGGTTGTCCCCCCGGGCGAGGAGGAACTTGGGGGAGCTCGAGGTGAAGCCGTACCGGTCGGTGGAGACGCTCCAGAGACGCCAATGGTAGTCCAGCCCTCCCGGAGCGCCCAGTATCTCGTCGGAACCCAGGGCGCTGTAATCGTAGAGGTAGACCGCTATCCCGTCGCCGGGCCTGGGGGACCACCACTCAACATCCACCGCAAAGCTCTTCACCCAGGATGGAATGGTGACCTCGTACTCCACCCAGGATCCGGCGGGGCCGCCGGCCAGTCTGACGCCGCCCGTCTCGACGGCGACCAACCCCGCGCTGCGGACCACGCGCTCCACCGGTACGGCCAGATTGAAGGCCGAGGCGGTCAGACACATGGCCGCGAGAATGAGGAGTGGGATTTTCATCTTAAGGGGCCCCGGCCAACGTCTCGAGCCGATTAAGAAGTACCTCGATGCGTCTTTCGGCCTGCTCGAAGGCGGTCCAATCTCGGGCGGCCCGGGCCTCGTTGTAATCCGCCCAGGCGGCGTCGAATTCCCGGGCGACGGTCCGCAGTTTGGTCAGATCGGCCGGAACATCAACCGGTTTTTCGGTCTCGATCCCGGTTTCGACCTCGATCTCCTCACCCGTTTCAGGCCCAACGGTCTCCTCAACCGCCGCGGCGGGACCGAAGAGCTTATCGAGAGCCCCGTCCAGGGTCTCGTCCATGGCGATCTGGTTCCCGTAGGCCAGCAGAATGTACTTCAGCTCGGGGATGGCGTCCACCTCGGCCTGGATGTAGACCGGCTCAACGTAGAGGAGGGAATTTTCGATGGGGATGATAACAATCCGACCTACGTCAACCCGGGAACCCTTGTCCCCCAAGAGGGTTCGCTCCTTGGAGAACTCGGGGTTCTGGTTCATCAGAGCATCAATCTGATCGGGTCCGTAAACGGTGGCGGTGCGGGGGAAGGTGTAGAGAACAAGTTCACCGTAGTTGTCGGGATCGCACCGCACACACATCCAACCCACCATGATTGACTTGCCCTCGGGGACGAAGGGGGTGACAAGGAGGAACTCCTCCTGGGCCTCCTCCGGGAGGCGCATCGTCATGTAGTACGCACTGAAGAGCTCCCCCTGCCCGGTGTTCCCCGGAATCTCCCACCGGTCCGAGCGCTTGTAGAAATCCTGGGGGTCGGACATGTGGTAGGTGGAGAAGACTAGGCACTGGATGGCAAAGAGGGCGTTGGGGTAGCGGACGTGGGCCTGGATGTCCTCCGGCATCTCGGAAAAGTCCTTGTACATCCCGGGGAAGACCTTGGACCAGGTGGCGATCAGAGGGTCTTCGTCCACGATGTAGAAGTCCATGTGACCCGAGTAGGCGCTGACCACCACCTTCACCGAGTTGCGGATGTAGTTGCCGCCGTTCTCCAGCATTGGCTGGGAGTACGGAAAATGGCCTGTTATCGTGTAACAATCCACGATCCAGAATATACCCTCGTCGGTGAGTACGGGGTAGGGATCGGAGTCGGTGTACAGGTAGGGCGCCACCTCGTCCACCCGCTCCAGGATATTGCGGCGGATCAGGAGCCTGCTCTGGTCCGTGATGTAATCTGAGAGGAGCACATCCAGGGAGCCCAGGTGGATGGCCATCACCAGACGACGCCAGAAACCGCGGACCGGAATCCCGCCGCCCGCGCTTGTGTCGTAGCTGGTCAGTTGGTTTGTGTTTCCCACGGGATAGTCAATCTCGATCAACTCGCTGGCCGGGGCGAAGGAGTAGACCATGTTACCCTCGCCGAAGTAGATCTGGGGCCGTTCGATATCAACCTCCATCCGGTTCACCATGGGGATGTCCTGGAGGTAAAAGACAGGCTGACCGCTGCGGCTTTTCAGGTTCACCGGATTGGCCACGGCGCCGTAGCCGTGGGTGTAAACCAGGTGCTGGTTTTGCCAGGTGTCGGCCTCTGGCGGCAATCCGTAGATATTCAGCTCACGCAGTGAGAGGGTGACCGTGGTCTGACGCCCGTCCAGAATGTAACGATCTATATCAATGTCCTGGCCGAACTCGTAGTAGCCCTTAAAGCTCTGCTTCTGGTCGTAAACGGGGCGAAGGTTGTGCCAGTCCCAGACCCGGATGTTATCAATGGTGGGCCGGTTGTTCTCGATATCGGCGCGGGTCAGAAGCGGTCCGACACCGGCGCCCTCCACCTCCTCGGCGAAGAAGGAAGCGCCCCCGGTTGGATTGCCGACGGTCCCCTCCACGAGAACCTCCCCCAACCCCTCGAGGCCTTCCTCAACCTCGAATATCTCCCCCGACTCGCCGAAGGCCCGAGGTTTGATCCGGTCCAGTCCGTAGGCGATCTGGGTCATCTCGATGTTGTTGCCGATGTACTCCTCTTCGGACAGCAGCTCGTTGGGGTTGACCTCGAAGGTCTGCACAACCCAGGGAACCGCGTGGAGGAGGATCGTGGGCAGCACTATGAAACTGGCCACGATGATGAGGAGTACCTTGACGTTCTTGCTCTTGAACCAGGTCAGCGCGAGGATGATGACTCCGAAGCCCAGCGTCAGCCAGAAGAGGACGTTGTACATGGGCAGGGAGGCGTTCACGTCGGCGAACCCCGCCCCGAAAAACTTGCCGTGATCCTCGAAGAGGATGTTGAACTTGTCCAGATAATAGCCCCAGGCCTTCAGGGCAAAGAGGCCGCCGATCATGGTCAGGATGTGCCCCTTGATCAAGGTGCTGGTGCGCAGCTTCCACTTCTCGATCCAGATCACCCTCCGGAAAACGTACCAAACGACGACGAGGACCGTAGAGATTAACATGGCTCCGAAGAGGCGGTCGTAGAGCAGCCGGTAGAAGGGGAGCTTGAACACGTAGAAGGAGACATCGTTTCCGAAGACGGGGTCCTGGAGGCCGAACCCGGTGGCGTGGATGAAGCGTTGGAATATCTGCCACTCACCACCGGCGGAGAAGCCGTTGATGATGGCGAAGGCCCCGCCCACGGCGACGAAGAACCACCCCCCCCATCGTCGGAGCTTCTCCCCGAAGGGGGGGAGCATGATCGCCTCCTCGGAGACCACTTGGGGCTTCTGACGGCTAAAGAGTTTTGCCAACAGCAGACTGACGCCCACAACGACCACGTAAAGACCGAAGATGATGAGCCCAAAACCCACCGCGGCCCAGATACGGATCCAGAAAACGTCGGAGTAGCCCTCGGAGGAGTACCAGAAGATGTCCACGAAGAAACCGGAGAGGGCGCCTAAGAGAACGATGACGCCGACGATGATCGAGATGATGATGATGACCGTCTTACGGGAGATCCAGTTCATTCGATTAACCCCGCGATGATTCGGCCCCGGTGACAACGGGTACCGGGACCTGGTGACTGGTTTTTTACTACCACGGCCATTGTACCAGAAAAGCATCGCGACGTTAATCAATCCTCGGTAAAACGAGAGAGAAAAAAGCACCGACGCCCCGGTATAAAACCATAACAATCAAATACGAATAAAGACTATTGTTGCTAACAACGCAATTATCCCAGACGTACAGATTTACCGTTCCTATACAATATAACTTTTTTCTTGACCGAAAATAAATTAATCTGTACAATCACGTTCTAATTGCTCTCAACGGGACCGTCGGTACTTTCTTATACCATTCTTTTTAGCTATATCATGCAGCCCGAAACTAAACAGACGGCACTGGCTGAAGAACTTAAAGAGCTGCTCGACAAAACCGACAACTTCGGTCTCAAGGCTCTGACCCTCGAAAGCCATCCCGCCGATCTCGCCGGCGCCTTCACCACCCTCAATGAGGAGGTCCAGAAGGGGTTTCTCGAGCTGTGGCCCACCGAGGCGGTGGCGCAGCTTCTAGGCGAAATGGCCGAGCACTTCGCCGCCGGCTATTTCGCAAGTGTTCCCCCGAAGGTCGCCGCGAGGGCCCTGACCGTCCTCCCCGCCGACGCCGCCGCCGATCTCCTCCTGCAGACCGATCCCAACAGGCGCGATAGGATATTGGGAGACATACGCACCGGCCTGGCCGAGGACATCCGGGCTCTGTTAACCTATCCCGAGGACACCGCCGGTGGGCGGATGAGTCTGGACTTCGTCAGCGTACCCTCCGACATCAACGTGGAGACGGCCCAGAACCTCGTCAAGCAAAGCATCGGGGACGAACTGCACAGCTTCGTGTACCTCGTGGATGGGGGCGCCCGTCTGGCCGGTGTGGCAACCATGGAGAGGCTGGCTTCGGCCCCGCACAACCTCCCCGTAAACGACCTGATCGAATCCGACTACCCCTCGGTGCCGCCCGAGCAGGATCAGGAAGAGCTCGCTTCCCTCTTCAGACGCTACGATCTCCTGGCCGTCCCCGTGGTTGACGAAACCGGCGTACTTTTGGGCGAGGTCACCGTGGACGACGTTCTAGACATCATCCGCGAGGAGGCCACGGAGGACATCTTCAAGATGGTCGGCACCTCCGACGAGGAGCTCGAGGTAAAGGGGGCTTTCTCGGTGGTGAAGCTCAGGCTCCCATGGCTCCTCATCTGCCTTCTGGGCGCCCTCCTCTCGGGGACGATCATCCACCTCTTCAGCTACGCCCTGGAACAGGTGGTAGCCCTTGCCTCCTTCATCCCCGTGATCACCGCCATGGGTGGCAACGCCGGGCTGCAGAGCTCCACGGTCGTCATTCGCAACCTGGCCCTGGGTCGGATCGAGGGGGAGAGCATCCTGCGCACCGCCCTGCGAGAGCTGCGTGTGGGTGGCCTGCTTGGATTACTAAGCGGACTGATAGTCGGCCTGGTGGCTTGGGCCTTGGGAGGCAACCCCATGCTCGGAGCCGTTGTCGGCGCTGCGATGATCGGGGCCATCATCACCGCAACCTTGATGGGCGCCTTCATGCCCCTGGTCTTCCGCAAGCTGGGCGCCGATCCCGCTGTGGCCTCGGGCCCCTTTATCACCACGGCCAACGACATGATCGGCCTAACCATCTACCTGGGACTGGGCATGGTGTTGCTCCGTAACCTCGTTTAAACGGGAAAGGCTCCGAAAAAAAGTGAACCTGCTACAACGCTAAACCAACTCCAAAGTAACAACAGACGCGAGGTGATATAAATGGCTGAGAATAAACCGTCCGATTCGAAACAAACCTTCTCTGTAGAGATGGTCCTTCCCGACGGCTCCTTTAAGGCGTCGGGCACCCGCGCTTTCATCGCCGAGCAGTTCGCCCGCTTCAATGAAATGCTGGCCGTCAAGCCTCGGACTAAAGAATCCCGAACCACGAAGCCCCGGACGCAGAAGCCCCGGACGCAGAAGCCCCGGACGCAGAAGCCCCGGACGCAGAAGCCCGGGACGCAGAAGCCCGGGACACCGAAGCGCCGGCGGGGAAGACCGCGCACAAAACCCAAGCGTGAGAACCTACCCCCCCTCGACCTGAAGGGCACCAACGACATCAAGTCCCTAAAAGCGTATGTCAAAGGGGCGAAGCTCCGCTCCAACTACGAGCGCTGCACCCTCTACCTCTACTACCTCCAGAGGATCCGCAGCCGGAAGATGGTCGTGCATGAAGAGATCAGCGACTGCTTCCGCCACCTCGGTATAAAGCCGCCGGCCAACATCCAGGTGTGCCTGTCCGAGGCCAAACGGAAGTACAAGTACGTTGATATGCCGGGCAACGGCACGGTTAAGCTCAGCACGGCCGGCGCCAATCTGGTTGAGAAGAAGCTCTTCGAATGATGGATGACGGGATTTAATCGGCCGCGTTACCGATGAAAAAGATCATCGAAAGCTACCGCCGCTTCCGTCGGAGGCAGAGTCCGTCCAGCAGCCTGATCACCGATCTCTTCCTGGTGATCGTCATCCTGGCGGTATCCCGGAACCTGATCGTTGAGACTTCCTTCGTCCTCTCCGATTCCATGGAGCCGACCCTGAAACCGGGAGACTGGCTCCTGGTGGACAAACTCAGCTATCTAGGCAGCAGCGGTCCGGCGCGCGGCGACATCGTGGTCTTCAACGCCCCCCTCGAACCCAAAAGCGAGTACGTCAAGAGGGTGGCGGCCGTTCCGGGCGACACGGTGCAGATAAAAGGCTGCCGCGTGATCATCAACTGCGTGCTTCAAGAAGAGCCTTATATCTCAACCAGCTCTTACGGTTGGGAAACGGGGGAGCCCGACAAAAACCCCTTCGCCGAGCAGGTCGTCATCCCGAAAGGCCGGTATCTGGTGCTGGGCGACAACCGCCCATCCTCAAAGGACAGCCGTTCGTGGGGGCTCCTCGCCGAGGAGGAGATTATCGGCAAGGCCGAGTTGATCTACTTCTCCTACTCCCTGGCCGAGGGCAACGTTGGAGTGCGCTGGGACCGAGTGAATCTCTCCCTGGATTAAGCCCGTACAAACCGAAAAAAAACGGACCGAAAAGGTCCGTTTTTTTTAATTAGCTCGCCTTTAGAGTATCTGGGAGATGGTTATCGCCGACGTTTTGACAATGTCCTCGATCGAGGCACCCCGGGATAAGTCGGAGATGGGCTTGGCAGCGCCCTGCAGGATGGGGCCGATGGCGATTGCGCCCGCCAGACGCTGAGTCAGCTTATAGCCGATGTTCGCGGAGTTGAGATCGGGGAAGACCAACACGTTCGCCCGTCCGGCGACGGGGGACCCCGGGGCCTTCATCTCGGCGACTTCGGGCACCAGGGCGGCATCGAGTTGAAGCTCTCCGTCCACAATGAGGTCGGGGGCTTTTCTTTTTATTATTTCTGTCGCCTCCCGCACTTTTTCAACGCAGGACCCGCCGGCCGACCCCTTGGTGGAGAAACTCAACATGGCCACGACCGGTTCGACGTCTAACAGGGCGCGCGCGGTCTGCGCCGCGGCGATGGCGATGTCGGCGAGCACGACGGCATGAGGATTAGGAACCACGGCACAGTCGCTGAAGATCATCACCCCGTCCGCGCCCCAGCGGTGGTCAGGGTGAACCATGAGAAAGCTGGAGGAGATGGACTTGATACCGGGCGCCATGTTGAGGGTCCAAAACGCCGCCCGAATGACGTGCCTGCTGGAGGTGGCGCAGCCGGATACGCAGGCGTCGGCTTCACCCGCACCCACCATGGCCATGCCGAAGACCGTCGGGGCCTTGGCCAGCTTAACCGCTTCCTCCAGGGTCATTCCCTTGTGCCGGCGCCGCTCGTAGATGCCGGTGGCGTAAAGGCCGACTTTCTCCGACTTATCCGGATCAATGATGTCGTGCGACGCCACCTCGACGCCGGCGATGCGGGCTGCCTCCAAGACCTCTTCCTCGGCGCCGACGAGACTTACCCTCTTGGCGATTCCCCGCTCCAAGATGCGGCTGTACGCCGCCGTGATCCTCTCATCGGTACCCTCGGGGAGGACAAGGTGGGCCTCCTTCCCCCTGGCTCTTTCGATGATCCTCTCTATTACGTCCATCGAGTCCGACTCCTATCCTTTGCATGTCGGTGCCGAGGTTATTATACAACGCACGCAGCTTAATAACTACACCGATTGAAGGAGGGGGCACGTTGACATGGTATAGGGATGGTAACTATAATTGAGCTGGAAAGTTTGTATTCTCAACAGTTAACGAATAATGTTACCCGATGCTCTACCACCAACCACCCCAGAAGCAGCCCAAAAAAATCGGCCTGGTGGTCAACCCGACCAAGCCAAAGGCTCTGGAGACCGCCGAGGTTATCCGCAAACGGTGCCACGAGGGCGGCATCCGCCTGATAGAACCGTCACACCGCGGAAGCGACCACTCCGAGGACCGGCTTTTGCGTCAGTTCCCGGGTGCGGGTTCCGTGGATCCTGAAATGGCCGACTCCGACGCGTTAATCACCCTCGGCGGCGACGGGACCATCCTCACTGCTGCACGCCTGATTGACTACGCCCCCTCGCCGATCCTGGGGGTCAACGTTGGCGGTATGGGCTTTTTGGCCGAGGTCACCGTGGATCACTTGGAGAGTGCACTGGAGGCGCTCTTCACCGGTGACTACTTTCTGGACGAACGACTCGTGCTCGAGGCGGAGGCGACCTTCGAGAGCGGAGAGCGGATTGTCCTTCGATGCCTGAACGAAATAACCCTCCACCGACCCGCCATCACCGGGATCTGCGAGCTCGACATGAAGGTCGGTGGTCAGTACCTGGGAACCGTTCAGGGCGATGGGGTTATCATCGCCACGCCGACGGGCTCCACGGCCTACTCCCTCTCCTGCGGCGGACCGGTCCTCGCCCCCTGGATAACCGCCTTTCTGTTGACACCCATCAGTCCTCACACTCTCAATCTCCGGCCCGTCGTCCTCGACGCGGATAACGTCCTGGAAATCCATATCCGATCCAACAACCCGATGGTTCTGATCGCGGACGGCCAGGTGGGGGTCGAGGTAAGCAAACAGGACCGGATCAGTCTGCGCAGAGCCGAGCAGACGGTATCCCTCATCCGGATAAGACCGCCCGACTTCTTCGGTGTTCTACGTGACAAGCTGCTCTGGGGTACCAACCAATATCATAAAGAACGAGACTGGTAGAATGCTCTCTTACCTTGCCGTACGCGACCTAGCCACGATCTCCCACCTCGAAATGGAACTTGATCGTGGCTTTTCAGCGATCACCGGCGCCACGGGCGCGGGTAAGAGCGTCCTGGTCGGAGCCCTCGCCCTGGTCTTGGGGGAACGGGCCAGGGCGGACGCCGTGCGAAGCGGAGCCAAGGCCGCCGAAGTGCAGGCAATCTTCCGCGATGTGAGGCTGCCGGACGGTCTCGCCGAGAAGGTGGGGCTTGATCCCGAGCTTGACGAGATAATCATCCGCCGCCGGGTGGACGCCAACGGACGGTCACGCTGCTGGCTGGGAGCTAATCTGGTACCCGTCTCCGCCCTCGCCGCCCTGGGCGAACTGCTGGTGGACCTCCACGGTCAACATGAGCACCAGACCCTCCTGAAGTCCCGGGCCCAACTGGACCTCCTCGACGCCTTCGACGACCTGAACGAACTCTGCGAGAAGGTGGCACGGAGCTTCGAGATGGTGAAGGCGGCCGAAAGGGCACTGTCCGAGCTGGAGAGCTCGGCGGCTGCCGATCAGAAACAGATAGAGCTGTGGAGGCACGAGCTGAAGGAGATAGACGACGCCGACCTGGAAGAGGGGGAGGAGGACTCCCTCCTCGCCAAGAGGCAACGCCTGCGTGCCGTGGTTGAGCTCTCCCAATTGACCCAAAGCGCCCTCCAGACGCTCAGCGAAGGCGAGTCCTCGGCGATGGACGGGATAGACGCGGTGCGCACCGTCCTGAAAGAGCTGGTCAAACTGGACCCGGAACAGGAGCATCTCGCCGAGGAGCTTTCCCAGCTCCGCTTCGGCCTCGTGGATATCGTTGAAAGACTTCGGGTGTACGGGGGGGTGCTCGAAACCAACCCGGCACGGCTGGAGGAGATCGAGGATCGTCTGGCGCTTTTCGAACACCTCAAGCGGAAGTTTGGGCCGGCCATCGCCGATGTGCTCGAGTACCGGAAGTGGGTGGCGCAAAAGCTGGCCGATCACGAGGGCCGCGGAGCCGCTCTGGCCCACCGCCGGGATGTCCTCGAGGAGGCCCGGGAGGAGTACCTCTGGGCGGCGCGGGAGATCGGTGAGAAAAGGCGAGAGGCGGTGAAACGGCTCGAGCCGAGGGTCAATCAGGCTCTCCGGCACCTGGGCTTCCCCGGGGAGCCTCTCACCATCGAGATCGGGGATCGTCCGGGCGATGATGGCTGGTCCGGCGCGCGGGCGACCTCGACCGGCCTCGACGTGGTGGAATTCCAGCTCTGCGCCAACCCGGGAGAGCCGCCGCGACCCCTGATCAAGGTGGCCTCGGGCGGCGAGATTTCCAGGCTGATGCTGGCCCTGAAGGGGATTACCGGCGAGTGTTACGGTGTGCCGACCATGGTCTTCGACGAGGTAGACGTAGGCATCGGAGGGCACATCGCCGGTGTGGTCGCTGAGCTTCTCTCGGACCTGGGCCGCTCCCGGCAGGTTATCGTGGTCACCCATCTGCCCCAGATCGCCGCCTACGCCGACGCCCACTACCGCGTGAAAAAGGACTCAGCCGAGGGGCGGGCCTTCACCGACATCGAGCGCCTGGAGGGGGATGACCAGATCGGGGAGCTGTCGGCCATGCTGGGCGGCGGCGAGAGCGCTGAGGAGCACGCCCGGGAACTGCTCAAAAGGTAACCTGCGCGCAGGAGCAGAAGTTAACCAGCTTCCACGCTGGTTTTTTATTATTGAGGATAAGCTGTCTGTTTCGGACCAGCTGAGAACTGCATCCTACAGATAGCGTAACACGTTTGGGTCGTTTAGAAGGAGCGCTCCCCCAGCACAGGGAACAAGGTGCTGAAGCCCTTTGCTCGTTTTCACAAGGGGTCAAACCGAGCGAACCGAGCGAAGCGAGCTATGCCCCCGGCAAACCGAGATATGCCTCTGGCAAACCGAGCGAAGCGAGCTATGCCTCTGGCAAATCCCCTGTCTTTAGTGTGAAGGTAGGGTATCGCGCGCGAAGAAAGTTTTATAATGCAGGAAGTTCTACCCTGCGGAGCCGCGATCCAACGCCCGGCGTTGGTCCAGCACACGGCGCTGGGGCAACCTATCCCCCAAGGAAGTCGGAAACCGAGCGGCACCAGCCCAGCCCGCGCTTTACACCGAACCGCTCGCCAAGGATCATCGGCAACCAAAGGCTGATGTGCCCCGCCGCCACCTCCCTATATCGACAGCCCCAGCGGTCACTTAGCCCGCGTAGAAGGGCCACCGGCACCGCCTGATCCCCCCTCCCGGCGACCAGGTACATGTTCCCGGGAGCCAGGCGGGAGTTAAGCCTCGTCAGGTCCATCGGGGACAAGGCATGGATGATATCCGCAGGTGTCAATCCCTGCGTGAGGATGCCACTCCTGACCCGGTCGGTCAGATGGGAGGATAAAAAAACCTGGGCCGGCCTCACCGCCGGCGCTACGAGCACGGCCCTTTGCTGGGGTGACGCCGCATAACATGCATAGAGGCCGGTGAGCAGGCCACCCAGGCTGAAGCCGAGGGTGAAAATCTCCTCTGTCACTTCACGCAACCAGGCGACCACGGAGGCCAGCTCGGTCAACGCCAGAAGGAAGTTATCCAAGGTCAGCGGCAAATCGCCGGTGATGAAGCGCGCGCCGTGGGCCTCACCGGGCGGCTTCCGCCCGAGGTGATACGGTAGTTCGGGGATGATCACCGGCAGGTTTCGACGCGAAAGGAGCGCCGCCGTTTCGGAGAGAGATAGGTAGCTCGGCTGAAGCCAGCCGTGGGCGAAAATGACTGCGGGGCTGTCGGGGCACACCTCCCCGTACAACCGAGCGGTAAAGGATAGCTTGGGGAAGGTGATCGTTCGGTAAACCAGATCAACGTCGGGATCGAGGCGCTCCGTCTCAGTGTAGACCGCGCCGGACGCCGGGGCGTTCGCCGCCGCGTACAGCTCCGTGGCAAGGTCCCGCCCACGCAAAGCCGCCAGCGCCTCCGGTTCGGTCCGAAGATTCAAAAGGTACGGCTGAATCCGCCGGAAGATGTAGCGGTCCAGCAGCTTACCGAGAGAGGAGCCGATCAACATCGGAGTCGTCTATCACCCCGTCAATCAGCCTGCGGGGCACCTCCTCGAAGAGGTCTCCAGGCCCCGGCGGCTCGTAATACTCGGAGGGCAGGAACTTGGTTCGGTCGGCGACGATGTAGAGCGGCTTTCCACGGGAGGATAACCCCTCGGCCAGCCGCCGCGTGCCGACCTTGTTCACGATTACCCGGTCGGTCACCACGTCGGCTCCAATCAGACCCAGCTCGGTGCGCTCAACCCCTGTGTCCAGTTCATCATCTGGAATAAGCTCCGTGGCGGCGCTGGTCGCTCCGAGTTCGGCCACGGTCCGTCGTCCCTCGCCGCCGGGAAAGGATTCGAGGCAGAGGATCACCTCGGATTCCAGGGCTTTTAACACAGCGAGAACGGTGCTCGAACGGGAGATGGTGATGATCCTCCGGCCAAGTCCGACGACCACCCTCGCCGTGGAGATGATCCTCTCATTGGCTTTGTTAAGATCGAAAACCCGCCGTCTCAGTTCCTCAACGGGATCCGGCGATCCTCGCAGAGCGAGGGAGAGGTTCATCAAGGGCGCCATATCCCGCCGCCCGTGCTGGAGCCGCTCACCGAAGACAGGCAGCAGATCGGGCTGAATACGCGCCGCCAGCTCCAGGGCGCGAGCGTAGAGCTCCGCTGCGCCGAGAAGCGAATCCGACGCTATCTCGCCCAAGCCCCGTTCAGTAGCCTTAGGTAACCGGTCCATGCCGCTCGCCTCTCAAGGCTCTCCAGCGGGAGAAAAATACAAGGAGGCTGAGCCCGCCTGCGATCAGTCCGCCGGTCATCAACCCGGCCCAGGCGCCGGTTAGTCCGCCGAGCAAGAGACCCAGGGCGAGACCGCCTGGTCCGAGGAA